>ERZ791734.684-NODE-684-length-41344-cov-13.323718_pt1 | contig 41344 bp, 70 predicted proteins | sample MGYA00509953_ERZ791734 | MGnify/ENA primary metagenome ERZ791734 (study PRJEB30046, sample SAMN00792038) | human gut metagenome | study: EMG produced TPA metagenomics assembly of the A metagenome-wide association study of gut microbiota in type 2...
GTAAGATAGCCTTACTGCGGTACGTTGAGCGGCTCCCGCTGCCGGACATTGCAGCACAGACGCATTACAGCCGGACGGCGATAGGCTACCGGCTGAAAGTTATTGATGAAAAGCTAGACGAAAGGAGCTCACCGTGAACATCGAAATTATTCCGACCGCAGATCTTATTACAGAGCTTCGCAAACGCGAGGGCGTGGAAACGACCGTTGTTGAGCCCTATCAGGACGCAGCGTTCAGCGTCAACGGCCCTGCGCTGGTTCTTGTCGTGACGGATTGATTGTGGTATAATAACACCAACAAATCCACCCGGCCTCTCGAAGAAGCGCATTAGGGTGGATATTTGCCAGCTAACCCCGTGCTTTATCTGGGAATGAAAAAAGCAGTCGCCAGATTCGGCGCTGAACAGTCTCCCGCCCGCCTACTTATAGTGCGTACCATGCGGGAGACGCAGAAACCCCCGGTGTTCCGTTTGGAGCATCGGGGGATTTTGTTTTTTCAAGCGTTCATGCGGCTTTGTGCCGTGTGGGCGTTTTTCTTTTTTGTCCTTCGTTGTACCTTCGTTGTCTCTCCCGCCGGGCGGCTCTGCTACACTGGGCGCAAAGGGGGTGAGCGCCAGTGTGGCACAAGTTTAACCCTAACCCCCACGGGAGCAGCGTCGGAGACTGTGCCGTGCGGGCGGTAGCAGCAGCCACCGGTCAGAGCTGGGAGCAGGCGTATATTGCGCTGGCGCTCACCGGCTACGCCCTCGGCGATATGCCCAGCGCCAACCGCACATGGGGCGCGTACCTCCAAAAGCAGGGTTACAAGCGCCGCATGGTGGAAGCAGACTGCACCATCTGTTACACCGTGGCAGATTTTGCCCGGGAGTATCCGCATGGCGTGTATGTGCTGGGTTGCTCAGGCCACGTCTTGACCGTGCTTGATGGAGATTGGTTCGACAGCTGGGACAGTGGCGCGGAATGCCCGATCTACTACTGGTATAAGGAGGAAAACGATGCCGATTTATAACGGATACCCTCAAGTATATTACCCGCAACAGCCGCAAGGGCAACTTGAACAGCTCAGGGCAGCACAGTACCAGCCTCAGCCCGTCATGATGCCGACAATGCAGGGACAGGCCGCACCGACTGACAGCGGCTTTATCTGGGTGCAAGGCGAAGCAGCGGCCCGGGGCTATCTGGTCGCCAACGGGAGCCGGGTGCTTTTACTGGATGCTGATTCCGATACCTTCTACATCAAAGAAGTGGGGCAGGACGGCAGGCCGTTCCCGCTCCGCATCTACGACTACAAGGAACGCACCAGCGGCCCCAAAGCGTCGATTGCAGCCACGCAAGCCGCAGGCGGGGAGTATGTCACCCGCAAGGAGTTCGACGAGTTGGCGGCAAAGTTGGCGGCGTTGGAGAAGCAGGAAGCACAAGAGCCGGAAAAGGAGAGCTAAACGATGAGCAGCAGCTTGTATAACTCGATGGGCCGACAGACCCAGAACCCCATTGGCGTGCAGTTCCAGCAGTTTATGGGCCAGATGCAGGGCAAGAACCCGCAGGAGATGATAAACCAGATGCTCACCTCCGGCCAGCTCTCACAGCAGCAGCTCAACGCCATTCAGCAGCGGGCGCAGCAGATTGCGCCGATGCTCAATGGAATGAAAAATATGTTTGGGTTCTAAAATGCGGCCGCATTTAGAATAAATTCAAAAATCTAACGTAAAGGAGTAAAACTATGTCTCTTTCTTCTGATAGCACGGTTCTGACCATGCCGGTACAGCCCGCCAACGGTTACAGCAACGGCCTCAACGGCTGGGGCGGCGACTGGATGGGCTGGATCGTCCTCTTCCTGATCTTCGGCATGTTCGGCTGGGGCGGCATGGGCGGCTTTGGCTGGGGCGGCGGCATGGGCGGCGTTTCGCCTTATGTAACCAGCGCTGTCACACAGGCAGACCTGCAGCGCGGCTTCGACAACCAGAGCGTCATGAACAAGCTGAACGGGCTGGAAAGCGGCCTGTGCGACGGCTTCTATGCCATGAACACCGGGATGCTTCAGGGCTTCAACGGCGTGCAGCAGGGCCTGAACGGCGTTACCAACGCCATGCAGCAGGGCTTCAACGGCACCAACGTTGCGCTGATGCAGGGGCAGAATGCTCTGGCTACACAGCTGGCAGACTGCTGCTGCAAGACCCAGACCGCGATCCAGGGAGTCAACTACAATCTGGCCACGCAGGAGTGCGACACCCGGAACCAGATGCAGCAGGGCTTCTGCGCAACGCAGAACACCATGAACAACAACACCCGGGACATCATCGAGAATCAGAACAGCAACACCCGCGCGGTGCTCGACTTCCTGACCAATGATAAGATCGCCACCCTGCAGAGCGAGAACAACGAGCTGCGCCGGGCTGCTTCTCAGGATCGCCAGAGCGCGTTCCTGACCACCGCGATGAACGCGCAGACCAACCAGATCATCGGGACTCTGCAGCAGAAAGCTCCCGTACCTGCCTATCAGGTGCCTAACCCCAACGCCATTTACTATGGCTGTGGGACCGGCTGCGGCAGCTGCGCATAACCGAATCACGGCAACTGACTGCGAATTGTAGTCTGTTCAGCCCCTGAGCTGATTTTGCAAACCAGAGCGCCGGGGCAAAAGTCCCGGCGTTTTTCTATGAAAGGAGCCGATAAAATGGCTGAATTTAGCAACTCCAACACCGTCATCGTGGCGGCGGGTGAAAACCTTCCCCTGACCGAGACCGCGGTGAAAGCCCCTGCCTGCATCATGCACCGTGAGGGCAGCGGCCTCGTGACCCTGCGAGGTCTGACCAATCAATGCAAAGCGCGCTTCAAGGTAAGCTTTGGCGGAAATATCGCCATTCCCACCGGAGGCACTGTGGGACCCATTTCCGTTGCGCTGGCCGTCGGCGGTGAGTCGCTGACCAGCGCGACAGCCATTGTCACCCCGGCGGCAGTCGAAAATTACTTCAACGTTTTCGTGGCTGCGTTCATCGAGGTGCCGCGTGGCTGCTGCGTGACCGTGGCGGTTAAAAACACCAGTACGCAGGCAGTCAGCATTGCAAACAGCAATCTGATCGTTGAGCGGGTAGCATAAGAAAGGAGATAAAGTCATGCTGGATAAATTGAATCACCTGAAGGATGAGATGTGCGACGAGCTCATGGAGCTGACCGACAAAAAGAGCCGTTCCCCGGGTGATGTTGAGATGATCGGCGAGATCGTGGACATCATTCTGGACATCCACCGCATCAAGGATTACTGCGAGGGCGGAGAGTACAGCCGAACAGGCGAGTGGGAAGCTGACATGCGCGGGACTTTCGGCCACGATGCCGGAAACGGTTACAACCGGGGCAACAGCTACGCCAACCGTGGCCGTCACTATGTGCGCGGGCACTACTCCCGCACGGATGGCCGTGAGCGCATGATCTCTGACATCGAGGACATGATGCAGGAAGCCACCGGTGCAGAGCGTGACGCCTACAAGCGGGCTGCTGACATCTTGCGCAACGCATAAGGGAGGAGGGCGGCAGGCATGGACATTGACGAAATCAACACCCACATTCACAAGCTGAAATGCGGTTCGACGGACTGGCAGAGCGTGGAAAAGCTTGCTGCCCTCTGCACTGTGCGGGACGAGCTGGAGGAAGCGCACGCACCTGAAACGCAGATCCAGTCATTGCCGCCCGCGACTTATGCGGCGGCGTACTCCGCAGCAGCGGAACCACAAAGCGACTTTGTGGCGGCTGCCAGCTCTGTTCCTTTCGGCGGTTTGATGCAGGTGCTTGACGAGCACATGAAAGCAATAAAGCTGGTGTACCCGAAAGAGTATGAGCTAGTAATGCGGAAGATAAGTGACTTGTAAAAAGACATAAAATGTGCTATTTTTACATAAGCTTCAGCGTTTGGGCACGATGCGCATAGTCTAGCAATAATTCAACAAATCAATAATTATTTACATTGATACGTCAAATAAACTTGATTTGTAATCAGTGGGTTGCAGGTTCAACTCCTGTCACCAGCTCCAAAAATAAACGCACGAACGATGAAAACGAATCGTCCGTGCGTTTTTCTTTTTGCTTGAAATGCCTTAAAATATCCTGAATGAACGTGATAATCTAACAAACAATCTAACAAATCAGTACTTCATCTTCTGCATTTCCTGCAACAAATAGGCTGGATCGTTGTGTGACACGTACTTGTTTGCCGTGGTGGAGAAATTTTTGTGCCCAAGAATGGCCTGCACCGCGGTCTTTTCCAGACCACACTCCACCATCTTGCTGCTGGCTGTATGGCGCAGCGTGTGTGGATGCACGCCCTCTATATGGCATTCCTGCATCAACGCCCGGAACTTTGTAGCCACGTTGCGCTTATCCAGCTTTGTGCCGGCCTTGGATGGAATCAGCCATTCACACCCGCTGTCCAGCATCCAAAAGGCAATGATCTTGTAAATGGGCTCAAGGATGGGGATAATGCGGTTTTTGCCTGCCTCGGTCTTTTCGCCGCCCTGCATATAGTGTTCCTTCAGATGCACGTCCTCACAGCGCATAGAGAGCAGTTCATCAATGCGCATACCGGTGTACAGCAGCACCATGGCGATCTGAGCCGTCTGCCCGAATTTTGGGTCATTCTGGTAGATGCTGATCCGCTCTATCTCGGCCGCAGTCAGAGTGCGCTCCGCTTTTCCTGTAACCGCCGGGAGCTGCAGCAGCATGGCATAATTTTTGTTTATGATGTCCTGCGCCATTGCCCACTCGCAGATCTGGCTAAAAAGCGTGCGCTGCTTTTCGCAGGAGCTTCGGGAGAGCCCCTTTTCCACCATTGCGTCAATGACCTGTTGATAATCTGCCGCTTTTAAGTCCCGCAATTGTCGGTCGTATAGCGGAGCAGCCTTTGCATAGGCTAGCTCGTACCCTTTTTGCATGTCCGTGCTGAGCTTGTCAAATTTGGGCTGTGCTTTCCATTGGGTATAGGCATCTGCAAAGGTGCATTTCAGACGCGCTGCGGGGGTGTTCTGGGCGTTGTAAGCGTCCAGCGCTTGTACTGCTTCGCCTGCTGTTTCAAACGTGCCCAGAACGTCCCTTTTGGCTGTCAGGGCCACATACGGTCTTGCCCGCGTCCCGCTCAGTTTATACACGCTGCCGCTGCCCTTTGGACGGCGGCGCTTTTTTCTTTGCTGCGGGGCGGCCTCCGGCTGCTTCTTCCCGCACCACGGACAAAAAGAAGCACCATCCGGGATCTCCTTCCGGCAACATGGCCTTACGCATTTCATAGCTTACTCCTTTTTTCGCCCGATGTAACTCTGCGCGCCTTTTTCCGAAGCTTCACGCCCGGCCTTGTAATTTACCTTCAAATCGTCTATTGGCGGCTGTGGGTCGTCCGGGCAGGGGTCTAATCCCATGTTCTGGGCAAAATTGTATTGGTTGATGATGATTCCGCACACGCTGACCCGGTTGTTGAGTGGGCAGTGCAGGTTGGCGGCTACCTCGGAGATCACAGCAGGCGGGCTGCTGCCGTGACTGCCTTTCAGTATGAAGAGAAGCAGCCTTTTTGTCAGTGGCGGCAGGCTTACCACGAGACGGCGCAACTCCGCGTTTAGCTCATCGTCCGCCTTTCCGTCATCCGGCACTTTGTACAGATCCGGGTGGGTCATCTCCATGAACACTGTGATGGGCGACACGCCACACGCCGTGCACCAGTCCATGATCTCGTCACTGTCCGGGCTGGTGCATCCTTTTTCCCAGCTCTGCACGGTGCGCTCTCCTTTTTCGATGCGCCTTGCAATCTCCGCTTGGCTCAGGCCAGCAGACACCCGCGTTTTTGCAAGTGCCTTTCCGATTTGGCTCGCTGTAAAATAACTCATACTTTCACCCCCATAAAACCAGTGTGTTTTTAACAAAAAATGGCGCAGACTTTTTCTGCGCCATTCGACAAATTTTATCCGTATTTTGTTTTCCAACGGCGCATGGTAAAATCTGGATTATAAATCGTAGACGTGCACAAAAGAAAGGAGAAACGCAAAATGGATTTTGAGCAAAGAAGCAGTAAAGAGGTTGAAATGACCATCATCGACGGAATGCCCGCCAGCATCCTGACCGGCACCGACCACACCCCTTCACCCTGGGAGGAATGAGTTATGAAAAATCTGTCACACTTTCGCACCCATGCCCGTGCCCTGCTGGCCTGCTATTTGGATATGACCCCGGAGCAGCAGCGCCTTGCTCGCGCTTACATTCAAGATAAGGCCCTGCCGGAGGTGCAAGCCCTGCGCAACGCAGCCGGTACGCCCGGCGGGGCGCTGGCTGCTGATCTGTTGCAAAATTTGCAGCAGCCTTGCAACCACGAATAGCAACGTGCATATTTTGCACATTGCTCGTGCATTTCGCGCGTATCTTGCAAATTCTCATTTTTCTGTGGATTTTTCCACCGAAAACAATGCTCGAATGGGGATTGACGTCAACAACCAGCGGTTTTATAATATGGTTGTGAACATGTTTTACACGTTAGTTTTTGCGGTAAATGACCTCAAGTCCGTGATCTGGATGATACGACCATGTAACGGTCACTTTGTCAAAAGCTTCCTTTTGCCTTCCGTCAATGGCACGAGTGCTCACAATTTCTTCGTAAAGCCAATCGGGAAGCCCTAGCGATTCATTAGCTTCTCTAACATGCATAAGCCCAATCGCTTTATTAGTTGTATTGTCCTTCAGGTCGTATGGATTTGTATCAATTGACAGGTATGAGCCATCGTCCGCAAGCGTTATGGTGATGTCGGCATATACATCATGCAACGTCCGAAAAACGCTATCGCTTGTTGTGCCACAATCGGTAACATCCCACATACACTTGCCTATTGAGGTCTCTATTTTTTGATTTTTTTCATTAAATGTGATTTTTTGGCTGATAAGAATAATCGGAGCTCCATCACCGGCTGTCTGCTGATATTTTCCTTTAAAAGTGAAAGTTTGATTTGCAAATGCGGTTCTCGCGTGCTCATACTGTACACTTTTTACAGCGGCATAAAAACGTTTCCCACTTTCATCTATGACGGAAAAGCATTTGTAATCGGTTTCAGGAAAAGGATAAACGGAATAATCCTCCGCGGTATAAGTGTAAAAATAGTCGAAATCGGTTCGTCCGGAAAACTCGACTGTTTGACCCACTTTGTACTGGTTCCCATCTGCAAAAGCCGTCATGGCAAAAGGAATGGACAAAGCCGCAGTCAAACCCAATGCAAGAAACGTTCTTCTTTTCATAATAACCACCTCATATACAAAAATAGGCAGCCAACCAGCTGCCTAAAAAGCTAAATTATCAAGGAAAATGCCAAAGGGGGAAAATAAAGTGCAAGAAAATAGCACAAAGTTTGCAAAATGTGATACAATGGAAGAAAAGTGCCGCCTCAAAGCTTTATTTTCTTCTCTGTCGGCACAGGAAAAACAAGAGGTGCTTTCCTATGCGGAAAGCCTGCTCAACAGCAGAAAGGAGTAAATCTGTGGATAAGTACGAAATTGAACTGGGCCGGTACAAAACCAGAATTTTTGCTCTTCTGGCAACGGAAGCGTCCGGCCTGCCCGGAATCAAAAGCGAAGAGTGCGCAAATTGCGACCACCGGTGCTCTCTTGAAATCGGGTGTTACTGCTTCAACTACGGATGCGGAAAGGGCAAGACCACGGAAGAGCTGCACGAAGCATTTGACCGCGTTTGTGATGCCCTTAAAATTTCTGACCGAAGATGGTCACCAGCAAATCCAATGCGGCCTGAAGTATTTGATTCTCCCGATCTGCTCGAAGTTCTTGAAGATAGGCTTCTCCAGCTAGCGGAAGAGAATAAATGTACTCGCTGGGAAGAAAACCACCCACCCCGTCAGGAATGTACTCTTTGCGGCGCTCATCAATCAGGCCGCGGCCCTTCAAGTTCTGAATATACCGATTCTGGCCGTTGAAACTGAAATCCTCGCCGGAAATGAGACAGACTTCGTGCTGATCCATTTTCCCGTTGTGCTTCTCCATATATAATAGGAGCGCCAGACTCTTTTTGTCCAAAAACTCAGCCATTGGAGTTTTCCTTCCTCTTTGCAACCTTAAATTCCATATACTCCAGCAGATCTGCACGGTCTGCATCGGTCATCTGACTTAGCAGCGCGTCAAACCTTGCGTCCAGCCCACTCCCTTCACCGGGGGCGGGCTTTTCTTTTTGCTCTTCGCCCATAAGCTCTTCAATAGAAATTTGTAGAAAATCAGACACAAGCAGTAGCTTATCTTTCGGCGGATAGCGCTTTCCATTAGCCCATTTTCCTACTGTTCCGTTGGCAAATTTCAAATCTTTCTCCATTTTTGTAATGGAGCTTCCTTGATTTTTGCACGATGCACGGATAAATTCTACCAGTTCAGGCAAAGAACGCATAAAAAATTCCTCCAATAGCCTAATTTTCTATTGACAACTAGAAAATTAGGCTATATAATAGAGAGCGTAAGGAGCAGACAAAACCAAAGCCCCTGACAATATTATATCGGGCAGACGCTAGATTTTATTCACTTTGTACCTCGCAACTACATAGTAGCATATTTTCTAGTGATTTTCAAGCCCGGAAAGGAGAATTGCTAGTGAATGTTTCAAAAATTGACCAGTTTTGCAAGCTGCACGGGCTGAGCCGCACCGATCTGGAGGCGGCGGCAGGCCTGAGCAACGGCGCAATCGGCAAGTGGGAGCGCTCGATTTACGGGCCTAGCCTTTCGCAGCTGCTCAAGCTCGCAAAGTATTTCAAGGTCACACTGAACGAGCTTGTGGTCTACGATGAGGAAGGAGGAAAGCCTGAATGAACGACATTATCTTATCCACACAGAACGGCGAGCCAGTTGTTTCCAGTCGGGAAGTCGCCAAGAACTTTGGCAAAGAGCACAAGGACGTGCTCAAAGCCATCAACAATCTCGTGGCGCAAAATTGCGCCGCCAAATTTATGTTCCATCTTTCCGACTTTGAGAATCGTGGCAAGAAGTACCCCATGTACCTGATGAACCGGGACGGCTTTTCGCTGCTGGCGATGGGTTTTACCGGCAAGGAAGCTCTGGAATGGAAGCTCAAGTACATCCAAGCCTTCAACGAGATGGAGAAGCAGCTGGCACAGCGCCCGCAGCTTTCCCGCTCTGAGCTGATGGCGCAGGCCTTGATCGCCGCCCACGAAGAGTTGGAGCACAAGGACAGGCAGATTGCAGAGCTGACCCCGAAGGGCATCTTTGCCGACGCGGTGAGTGCCAGCAAAAAGAGCATCCTTGTGGGCGAGTTGGCAAAGCTGCTGTGTCAGAACGGCGTGCAGATCGGGCAGAACCGGCTGTTCAGCTGGATGCGTGAGCGCGGATACCTTATCAAAGACCCCAAGCGCAGCGACTACAACATGCCCACCCAGCGGGCCGTGGAGCAGGGCCTGTTCGAGATCAAGGAGACCACCGTGGTGCACTCCGATGGACACACCAGCATCAACAAGACGCCCAAAGTGACCGGAAAAGGTCAGATCTACTTTGTGAACCAGTTCGTGAAGCGGTAAAGCCACGGCGTGGCGTAAGCAATATATTTTGGAGGCTACTATTATGAAAAAACTGCATGTGAAAGCTACGTTTATTGAGCCGGTGCTTGGCACCTGGCCCGCAAACCCCAATGTGGCCCGCGAGTTTATCGCCAGCAAGTCTCCGGATGCTGCAAGCATCGAGGATGAAGTGGCGGCTCTTGGCCCTGATGCGGTAGCTGATAAGGGCATGACCGTTTTCCCGCGTGACCCGGACGGCAATCCGATCTTTTACGATTACCAGATCAAGGGCATGTTTAAGGATGCTTGCGGTATGCTTTCCCGCATTGGTGGCAAGACCGAGACCGGCAAGAAGAAGGCCGTGAACGAAAGCGGCAAACTGACCGCTTACAAGAAGGTCATTGACGGCCTGATCTTCGTTCAGCCCCGCATGATTCCGATTCGGACAAACGGAGAGATCGGCGACTGCCAGCGTCCGTTGCGTGCCCAGACCGCACAGGGCGAGCGCGTGAGCCTTGCCAACAGTGAGGAGATCCCGGCGGGCAGCAGCTGCGAGTTTGACGTGATCCTCCTTGACGACAGCCACGAAAAGGTTGTGCGTGAGTGGCTGGATTATGGCATTCTGCGCGGCATCGGCCAGTGGCGTAACAGCGGAAAGGGCCGGTTTACTTACATCGCATATGAGGTGAAAGCCTGAGAGCAAGGGCATGGCATTGACGGCCCGGATTCGCGGAGGCGGTGCGATGCACGGCTTGGCAATGGCAAGGCTGAGTTAGATTGGCCGTGCGATGGCTCTGCGCAGCGCAACAGTGATTTGCATTGCAGCGGCATTGCCGTGATTTGAGAAGATGCGCAACGGCAACGCAAGGAGCGGAATGGCAACGGCATGGCAGGGCGATGCTTTGCGAAGGCTATGAGGTGAACTGCTGTGCAGTGGCAGCGCACTGCGACCTACCGCATCGCGGCGGCACTGAGAAGCACAGACAGGCAAGGCAAAGGCAAGGCGAGGCAGAGCGACGTTTTGCGAAGCAAAGGCAAAGCGTTGCGGGGCTGGGCTGGGCGAAGGCATTGAGTTGAGACGAGAAGTAAAGGCAAAGCGTTGATTAGCTCGGCAATGGAATGGCGAAGCGAAGAAATGCGAAGGAATGGCGAGGCCAGGAGCCGCAGCGGCACAGCGAAGAGAAGACATTTTATTAAACATTTTATTAAAAGGAGAAACGAGCATGAAAAAAATTATTGTTGGGGTAGCGTCCGTATTGGCAAGCGCTTTGCTGATGGCCGGATGCAATAAGCAGATCGTCGATTTGACTTATGAATACAACTGGGCACAGCTGAAAATGCCTGATGGAACGATTGTCGAGGGGAAGTTGAACAGTTGGGACGATTACGAGGGCGACCAGCTGCAAGTGAAGATTGACGGTGTGACCTATCTGGTTCATTCGTCCAATGTTGTGCTGCGACATTGATAGAAAGGAGGATCTTTATGAAAACCACGATGCGCGATAAGGTTTGCCAGCTGATTGGCAAGTATCAGTTCTTGGAAGAGGACTTCCGTTCAAAGTCGTTTTTCAAGCCCGGGCCATTTTGCGGCCCGTATGGCCAGTCGGAGGAAGCTATAAAAGCGAAGATGTGTGGCCAGTTCTTGGCCGACCTGAAGAAGCTGCTGGAAGAGGACGAAGCTGCAGCAGCCCAGCAAGACCCCCGCAAGACCGCCTCGGCTGGCAAGTGGTGCGCGGAATCAGCGGCACAGGCAGCTGAGAGAGCCGCAAAGGAGGCGCGGAACAATGGGTGAAGCACTGGCAATCATCATCGCGTTTGCCGCCCTTCTGGGCATCTCGTGGGGAGTTACCTGCGCCGCCGTGTGGGCCATCTGCGCATTGATGCACTGGACGTTCACCTGGGCCACCGGAACGGCGGCGTGGATCGCGCTTTGGCTCATTGGCAGCTTTGGCAGCTCTAAGAAGTGAGGCGCTGACCATGCCTGCACAGAAGAAGCACTACAACAAGCGCTGGCTTGAACAGCGCTGGGATGCAAGGTAGCCGGAACGATTGGAGCACATCCAGCTGAAACGGCAGCTGAGAAAAAAGGAGGGGTGCGGCAGTGAAGCCGAGCATGGGAATTGCAGAGTGCTGCCAGATCATGCGTGATAACAACATCTCTGTGAGCGAGCCGATCTTTACCGGTATGATTCAGGCTGGCAGCTTCCCGGCATGGGCGGTGCCGTCTATTGACACCAAGAGCGCCGCCCCGCTGATCTCACGCGCCGGATTTATGGCGTGGATGAAGGATTTCTACAAACTTGAGAAGATCTACACAAAGGAGGACCCGAAAGAATGAAACTCAAATCCACTACTTACTACTGGCTGGCTGTCATTTTTGGCGGCGTTGGAATGGGTGCAGCTATGGGCGCAGAGGGTACCGCGCAGACCACCGGATACATCTCCGGCACGCTGTTTGCGGTGTCGCTGGTGCTGATTTTGGCCGCTGTTCTGCTGGCTCGTCTGGGCTTTGCCGCAGAGGACAGGGAGAGAGCCGCAAAGCGGCGCAAGTACGGCAAGATCAGCCGCACCCACGCCCGCAACCCGGAGTATCCGGAGAATCAGGAGCGTGGGGCATGATGACGGCCAAAGAGTATGTTGAGGGCAAAGTCAAATCTTACACGCGGCTTGCCGAACGCTGCAGGCGAGAAGCCGAAGCCTCAGATGACATTGTTGTCCGGGCCGGATACTCCGCACGGGCAAACGTCTGGGAGATGTGCGCCGAAGAAATGGACAACGTGCGGGAGATGCTGCAAGAGGAGTCCGGGGAGATCACGTATGTATGACACTGTTCATCATGTCATGTGGTACACCGTGTATGACGCAAAGACCGGAGACCTGATCGCCAGCGGTACGTCTGAGATGTGCGCAAGGCGGCTGGGTTACAAAAGTGCAAACAGCTTTGCGTCTGCGAGCAGCCACAGCCGCAACGGCAGGCGTCGGGCTCGCAAGTACATTTTTGAGAAAGAGCGCATCCGACGTGATGAGGTGGACAGTCTGCCGCCGATACGCCACAAAAAAAGAAGAGCCTGCCCGTGCGCCAACACGGACAAGCCCAAAGAGTGATGAGTTTCGCCGCCCATCACCACAAAAATAGCACAAAACAGGAGGTTTTACAAGTGGCACTTTTGAGAATTTACGATGTGGGGCAAGAGCCGCCAGCGCTTGTTTCGCAACAGCAATTTCCGGTTGCTTCGGATGCAGTTGCGATTGCCGATGAACTGGCAAAGAGAAAGCCCGAACAGCTGTACAGGGTGTTTGACGCTGATATGAACGTTGTGTATGCGAGGTGAATATTTATGCAGGATAAAAAATACATGACGAAGCGAGAACGTGTCAAAGACCTTTCTAATAAAGCCGAAGGTATTTATTACTACATCGGCCCGCAGCACATGCTTTTTCGACTTATTAACACCGGGAACGAGTTGGCAAGCGAAATCAATCACGCGGTGGCATATTTTACCAGCTTTGCCCAGAACGGTGTACTGTACGATGATGGCGCTGGCGGCAGTCGTTCGGTGATCGACTGCATTTACCGCAAGGTTGGGCATTTGATGTGTGATATTGACATTATCCACGCTGCGGGTGGCGCTGAGATTATGCCAGAACCATTTGAAAGCATTGACCGCTGTTATAGTATTGAGTACACAACGCTGCTGCGCGAAGCGGTTATTAAGGGATTGCCAGACGATTACAAAGGACCCCAGCAGAACCCGTACGAGATCAATTTGATTAAGCCTTCGATTGCTTATGGACGCGAACAGCGCGATGCATACGATGATAATTTTTTTGACAGTTTTACCCGCAAAGAAGAAGCTCGTGACCGAAAAGTTGTTTTTCATTGCACAAAATCCGATTTGGACGCAATTAAGCGCTACGCGCACATCATTGATGTAAAGTATACTGAGGAGGAAATTCACCATGCCTGAAAATGAAATCAAAAAAGCACCTGTTGAGCAACTTCAGATGAACGCCGTTTCTGCGCCAGAACCCCCTGCCGTTATCCCCGCTGCGGCACCAGCTCAGCGTCCGCAGAGCTATGCAGAAAAAGTGCAGGGCCTGACCGCAGATGAACGCATTTGGCAGCTGGCAAAATCTAAGGCAGTTGCAATGGCCAATTTGCCGGATGGGATGCTTCCTCAAACCTACGCTGGGAACATTGGCGCTTGCGCCATTGCCTGTGACATGGCCCAGCGCATGGGCGTGTCGTACTTGTTCGTGATGCAAAATCTTTACGTTGTGCATGGTCAGCCTACATGGAGCGGCAAAAGCTGCAAGGCTCTGATTGACAACAGCGGTGAGTTTGCAGGCCGCACTCGTTACCGCATGGAAGGACAGGAAGGTACCGATTCGTGGGGCTGCCGCTTGATTGGCGTGGATAAGCTTACCGGCGAGAATGTTGAAGGTCCTAAAGTCACCGTCAAAATGGCAAAGGATGCCGGATGGTGGAACAAGAGCGGCAGTTACTGGCCCAAGATGACCGAAATGATGCTCAAGTACCGTGCTGCAGCATACTTTGCCCGTGCTGAATGCCCGGAAGTTCTGATGGGCGCAAACGTTGATTATGAATCCGGCACAGGTGACAGTGCCGAGGAAGAGGCGAACATTCATGCTTAACGTCGTAGCGATCATGGGCCGATTGGTGGCCGACCCGGAACTCAAGACCACCCAGCAGGGCACCAGCGTGTGCAGCTTCCGCATTGCCTGTGACCGCAACTTTGCCCGGCAGAGCGAGCAGCGGCAGGCGGACTTTATCGATATCGTGGCATGGCGTGCACAGGCCGAGTTTGTGTGCAAGTATTTCCAGAAGGGCAGCCTGATTGCCATTGAAGGCAACCTGCAGACCCGCCAGTATCAGGACAAGAACGGCAGCAACCGCACCGCCGTGGAGGTCGTGACCAGCAATGTGAGCTTTGCGGGCTCCAAGGCGGCAGACAAGCCCGCCACGGCATCCTACGAGCAGTAGACGGCAAATCATGTGCGGGAAGCAAACGCCGCACACAGCGCCACGCAGGCGGCTCCCGCGTATGATCAGGGAAATATGGACGACTTTGCCACGATCCCGGACGATGGAGATCTCCCCTTTTGATTTCGCAAGCTGTGCTATCTGGCTATACGGGCGGGCAAAGGAGGTGAAAGCGGTTGAAAGAGGAAGAACAGAAAAGCATAGTCATTTACAAATCATGGAAAAAGCCATTGCGTAAATTGTCTCTGGAGCAAAAAGGCAGGATTTTTGATGCGCTGCTTGATTTCCCCGATCCACCGAATTTTGAGGACGACCAGAAGCTCGAAATGGCGTGGGATTTTATGTCCGAGGCGGTGGAATCAAATTCTAAAAAATGGAACGAAAAACGAGAAAAGAGAGCTGCCGCAGGGCGTAAAGGTGCAGAAGTTACAAACGGCAAGCGTCAGCAAAACGCGGCAAATCCGGCAAATGCCGACTTTGACGAGCAAAAACAGCAAAACGCGGCAAATCCGGCTGTATCTGTAAATGGTAATGTAAATGGTAATGGTAATGTAAATGGTAATGGTAATGTAAATGGTAATGGTATATCACCTAACGGTGGTGTATATAATAGCGCCACCCCCGCCGCCGTTGACGTAGAACTTTCTAAAATCGTCCAGCATTATCAGCAGGCCGTTGGGGACTTCCCACGCTCTGCGCTGGACAAGCTGCAGAAGTGGAGGCAGGAGTACAGCACAGAGATGATCCTGTTGGCGATTGACAAATCCACAGAAGCCGGAAAGCGCTCGTGGAGCTACATCAACGGCATATTGTCAGGCTGGAAACGGGACGGCCTGCGCACGCCGGGGGATGTGGAAGCCAACGAACAAAGCCGACAAGCCAGACCGCGAGGCAAGCAGCCAACCGAGACCGTAGACGACCAGCTTGCACGGGTGCTGGCGAAGATGGACAGAGAAAGAGGGTTTGAGACATGACGCGGGAAGACGTGGCAAAGCTGATTCGCATGAATTTTGTGCTGTACAAGCTGGGTTCCAAGCCGCTGACCGATGAGGAGATGAAGACCACCATCGATGTGTGGACGTACCAGTTTGGCGACTATGACGGCGATACTGTCAAGCAGGCTTTTCTGGCGGCGAACCGGGTATGCGTTTATCCGGTCACGGTGGCCGACATCTTCAAGCAGCTTTCCCAGTGTCTTGACCCGTCCGCTGAATGGGAAGCTCTGGCTGTAGCGGCACGCAAGGCACAGACATTTTTGAGCTGGCGAAAGTTCCCGATGGTGATCGGCATTGACGAAAAGGGCGGGCTGCTGCGTAGTGACGGACAGAAAGAGCTGAAAGCCCTGTATGACCAACTCCCCCCGGCGGCAAAATCCTATGCCGGAAGCGTGGGAGGACTGGCAGAGCTGGCTGAAATGCCAGACCTTACATACCGCCGTGCCGAGTTTTTGAAGCAGGCGCAGGCAGATATCACCACCGCCCCCCGTGAAGCTGCAAGGCTGCGGGCGAGCGAGCCGACAAGAAAGGAGATTGAAAAATGAGCGATAAAAGATTGATTGACGCGAACGCTTTGCACAAGCGCATTGAAATGAACCTTCGTGCAAGCAATCCGTTCACTATTGAAGAATGCTGCTATAAGGATGCCCTGAACAGCGTGGACGAGGCTCCAACCATCGACCCGGAAACACTGCGGCCGACATGGCGCAACCCTGAAACGGACCCGCCGAAAGTCGAAGAAGATGTGCTGATTCTGTTTGAAACCGCCTGCGGTGGATATGGGATTACGACGGCTAACTACGAAGATGGCACAGTCTTGTCCCAAAAGAGCGCTTTCTACTGGGAAGAAATTTCCGAGTGGGGAACCTACGATAAAGAAAGCGATGATTACTTTATTCCTAAAGGCTGGTGGGAATATCGTTATTTCAACCAGGATGACATTTACGATAACCGTGTAGATGCTCACGTGGTTGGCTGGATGCCGCTGCCGCCGGAGGTGCTGAAAAATGATGATGATACCGTGTAAAGACTGCCCAGACCGGCACCCGATCTGTCACGACAGCTGCCCACGGTACGCCGAGTACAAGCGTCAGCTGAAAGCGCAGCGCATCTACACCAACGGGAACCACGCGGCGGAACGGATCAGCCGCAACGATTTCGACAAAGAAGGATGGATGGGAGGAAGAAAACGGTGAAAGTTCTGATTGCCTGCGAGGAATCGCAGGAGGTGTGCAAGGCGTTTCGCGCAAAGACTTTTCCGGGCATTGTAAAGGCCATGTCCGAACAATGGGGGTGAGCAAATGAGGTACAAGCCCGGCGCTTACATCGTCTCTCTCGACCACCTGATGGGGCAGGAACTTGTTTATTACGGCGGGAAACTGCTCCACAAGGGATGGTTTGGCAACTGGCAGCTGTGGTATGCGAAAGCTGAGCTTGCCAGACTGCGCATTCGGGAAGCTGTGAGAACGGAGGAAGAACATGAAACCGAAAACGAAATCCGAGCTGATGACTGAATGGGCAAACCAGCCCGACCAGCTCAAGAAAGAGCGGGAAGCCAAGGCCATCCGCAAGGCGATGGACGATGCCCGCGCCGTGATGCAGGACGGTCTGACCCGGTACGTCAAGAAAAAGACCAAAGCCCGCAGCATGGCAAAGGCTGAAGCTGACCCCTTTGCTGAGCTGGAAGGCTTGGAAAGCATGGAGCAGATCCAGGATGCCTACGGCTATGGCGAGATCACCGCAGACAGGCGGGACAAGCTCACCGACCTGTGGGAAGCCCGGGAAGCTGCCAGAAACAGCCGCAAGAGCGCGGACAAGTACCACGACCTTGTGACGGAGATGCTGGAAACGGCCATCCGCCGGGTGGGCAATGAGTACGCAGATATGCTGTTTGAGTATGACCAGCAGCGCAGGGAAGCTGAAAAGCAATGCGAGCAGCTGGCAATGGAAGGGATGATGAAAAAATGAGCAGTTCCGTAGAATATGCAAAGTCCGAACTTGCCCGCATCTCAAAAGATGGAGACGGGATGCAAGACACAATCAACAAGAACATCGTTGACATTGTTGAACTTTTCGCAAGTCAAGGACATAGCGGATTTACCGCTGGATATGCACTGTCTATCTTGGAGCGACTTTTGCGTTTCAAGCCGATTACTCCGCTTACTGGCGAAGATGATGAATGGGTTAATGTGTCGGACGAAATGGGGCAAAGATGCTTCCAAAATAAACGATGCTCAAGTGTGTTCAAGACCACTGATGCACAAGGTAACACGATTGAGGTACACGACATTGACGCAATCGTTTATTCCGACGACGGTGGCCTTACATGGTTTACAAGTAGCCGCTTTCGCCAAAACGTGACGTTCCCCTATGAGCCACCTACGCACCCGGAAAAAATCTATATCGAATACACGGAAGATGTTCCGCTTGGCTGGTCTAGCGACAAGTATGAGATTATCACTGACGACAAGGAACGTATTAAAGCGTTGAGAACCAAGATGCAGAAGAAGCTTGATAAAGCTGAGGAGTCATCATGCACCTGACCCTCTACGGCAACCCGGTCACCAAGAAAAACAGCCAGCGTATCCTGTACAAGTTCACAAAGTTCGGCAGAAATACCCCATTCATAGCCCCTAGCAAGGCCTACGTGGATTATGAGACGGACTGCCTGCGGCAAATCAAAAGGCCGCACAGCCCCATTTCTGCCCGCGTGAACGTGAGGTGCGTTTACTACATGAAGACCGCCCGCCGGGTCGATCTGGCAAACCTCATCGAGGCGACCACGGACATTCTGGTAAAAGCCCGCGTGCTGGAGGACGACAACAGCAAGATCGTTGCCGCACACGATGGCAGCAGGGTGGATTACGACAAACAAAACCCCAGAGTGGAGATCTGGATTGAAGAAATGGAGGAGTAAAATGCTTGATATGCTATTTGAAATTGCAAGCACGCTGTTCATGGCAACACTTGCGGGATTTTTCATCTGGTTTGTTCTTAGCGATGGCAACCCAATTGAACATTTCAAGCGGTGGCTCAACCGCAACAAACCTTGCCTTTGCGACCGGTGCGTTTTCTTAAATCAAAAATTTGGGGCGTCAGAATCTGGATATCACTATATCTGCCGGAGAAGTGACAAAGACGAAGGATACATAAATCCGCCCGAATATTGCAACGATTTTGAAGAAAGGAGCAACAATGACCCGCACATGGACACCTGACACCGACACGCCAAAGCCAGACAGCGGCGTGGACTACCACACCGTCAAGTCGTGGTTTAAGCAGCTTCGGGCTATGGACGACCGAATTGACCGTATCCAGCTGGACATCCGGCAGGCGCATGACAAGGCCACGAAGTGCACCGCCAGCATGACCGGAATGCCCGGCGGATCCGGGCACGGAGACAAAATCGGGCTTTGTGCCGAAGAAACAGACGAAAACGAGCGCAAGATGCAAGAGCTGCAAGCCGAGCTAGAAGTTTTGCGGACGGAAGCAAAGCGCCGAATCAAGTACATTGCAGGAACCAAAAGCAGTGACATGATGCAGGCATGCTTGTATGGATACTACGTCCAGAACCAAAAGCAGGTCGTCGTGGCCCGCAGTCTTGGCCTGCCAAACGAAAACCGCGTTTCTTTGTATGTGCGGGATGGATGCAAGCAGCTTGCGCAGATTTGGCATCAATTTATGTAATTTTCTTACATGTTGTCGTTATTGTTGTTACATGTGAGATGTGGTAAAATTGGTATAAGCGGAACCGCCGAAAGCGGTGAGACGCTTGCCACGCAGCCTCCGAAACGTGTCCCTTCTTGGCATTTTCCTCTTCCTCCTTTCAAGCTTGCAGGTTTTTGCTCTCTCTTCACGTTTCGCGCTGCTTCTATGCGATACACTGAAACAAAGGCAGCCTGCCGCTCATGAGAGACAGGAGGCGGTTCGATTCCGCCGTATCGCACCGTATGGCGCATGGACTAGACAACCCGCAAGGCCGCACGTGCAACCTCCCGTGCCAAGAAAAGGCCTTAGAATCCTTGCCAAGGTGTAGCTTTCCTGACAGGATGTGCGCCAACCAACAGCCCCGGCGGCGAACCGGAGCTGTTTTTATATGGCCGCCTGAGCGCAGTTTGGAGCGCGGCGCGTGTGTGTAGACACGGCTGGTTCGATTCCAAGGGCGGCTTTTATACTCCGGTAGCTCAAGTGGTAGAGCAGCGGTCTCCAAAACCGCATGTTGCAGGTTCGAGCCCTGCCGGGAGTGCTTGCGTGCCCTATGAGGGGGCCGCGCAACAGCGGGGCATCCGGCCGCGAAAGTTCCGGATGCAGCAGCGCCCACCGTTTGACGCATGTCCAACGAACTGAATGCACGGGTGCTGCTTATATGCCGTCATAGCTCAACTGGCAGAGCGCCGCCCATTTAAGGCGGGACAACGTTGGTGACACCACGGGAACATCACTGCACAGCCAACCACTGCGCACATCCATTCCGTGGGTGCTGGTTCAAATCCAGCTGGCGGCACATTCGATATTTTGACCGTTCGGATTTCCGGGCGGTTTTTCTTTTGCATGGGTTTAGAGAGGTGGTGGCGGTGGGGGCAAAACTGACAGACAGACAGAAAAAGAAAATCATTGCGGACTATGTACAGCTCCACAATTACCGCAAAACTGCCAAGCTGAACAACGTCGCCGAAAGCACTGTGCGCAAGGTTGTGAGCGAAAATCCGGTATGTGCGGATTTGTGCGCCTTAAAAAAAGAGCAGAACGCGCAGGACATGCTTTCCTACTTAGGCAGCAAGCGCGGGGAAGCACAGGATCTTCTCGGGCTGTACCTTCAGGCGATGGCAGACCCTGACAAAATCGCAGAGGCAACGCTGCCGCAGCTGTCCACGGCGTTTGGCACCATCGTGGACAAGTTTGCTATGCTGGGAGACCAGAGCGGCATAGAAGCCCCGGACGATGGCTTGCTTGAGGCCTTGAGCGCCGCCGCAGACCTCAGCCCGCCGGATGACGTGGAGATGCTGCCGGAGGAAGAGGACGACCATGCGGAAAAGTAACGGTTTTCGTTGGAAAGCCCTCAGCCAGCGGCAAAAGCAGGTCTTGAGCTGGTGGACACCGCAGAGCACATACAGCGGCTACAACGGCATCATTGCCGATGGAGCTATCCGCTCGGGCAAGACCTTTGCCATGAGCTTTTCTTTTGTCCAGTGGGCTATGACCTGCTACAGCGGCCAGCAGTTTGCCATGTGTGGCAAGACCATCGCCAGCTTCCGGCGCAACGTGCTGGGGACGCTCAAGCAGCAGCTTGCAGCCCGGGGGTTCAACGTCAAGGAGCATCGGGCAGAAAACTGCATGACCGTCAGCAAGGGCGGCAGAACCAACGAGTTTTACTTTTTCGGCGGCAAGGACGAGAGCAGCCAGGACCTGATCCAGGGCATCACCCTTGCTGGGGCATTCTTCGACGAGGTGGCCCTGATGCCGCAAAGCTTCGTCAATCAGGCCACAGCCCGTTGCTCTGTCACTGGGTCAAAGTTCTGGTTCAACTGCAACCCAGGCAGCCCACAGCACTGGTTTTATCTGGAATGGGTGCGCAAGTGCCGTTCCCGCAAGATAATGTATCTCCATTTCACGATGGACGACAACCTGTCACTTTCCGAGGACATCAAGGCCAGATACCGCAGCCAGTACAGCGGTGTTTTCTATCAGCGTTTCATTCTGGGCCTGTGGACGGTGGCCGAGGGTCTTGTTTATGACATGTTCGACCGCAAGAAGCACGTTGTTGATGTACTTCCGGCGCTGTCTCCAAAGAGCGCCTATGTGGGGTGCGACTTCGGCACCCAGAATGCAACGACCTTTCTGCTGTTCCAGAAGCAGGCAGATGCAGACTGCTGGATCGTCACCCGGGAGTACTACTACAGCGGCCGCGAACAGAAGCGGCAAAAGACGGTGGGCGAGTACGTCACAGACCTCAAGACATGGCTGAACGGTCTCAAGCCGGAAAGGATCATTGTGGACCCCTCTGCCCTGCCCCTGATTACGGAACTGCGCAAGAATGGCTTTACCCAGACCCCTGCAAACAACGACGTCCTGAGCGGCATTCTGGACGTGCAGACCATGCTGCAGACCGGGCGGCTGAAAATATACAAGGACTGCAAGCACACGCTGGAAGAGTTCGGCGTGTATGCTTGGGATCCGGATAAAGACGACACCGTGCTGAAGGTCAATGACCACTGCATGGACGCTATCCGCTATTTCGTGCGCACAAAGCGCCTTGTAAAACTGAGGGATTGATTTTGAGCACTACATACACATTCCAGACTTTCCAGCAGGCGCAAGCCGCCGGGGAACAGCCTGATTTCATCCGGCGCTTCGTGCAGCAGCACTGCGATTCCGAGCCGTACAAGATGGCGCTGAACGCCGACCTGTACGATGCCCAGAAAAACCCGGGAGCTGAGCGCTTTGCGCAGGCTTACGCTTTGATGCTGAAACGCCTATCCAAAAACACCAGGCAGGACACCCCGCACCCCGATATGGTCAAGAGCAATCTTTTCCGGAGGCTCAACAAGCAGAGAGCGACCTACTCCCTCGGCAACGGCGTGGTCTTTGCGGACGATGGCGTGGACAAGGACAGGCTGGGGCAGAACTTTGACGAGCAGATCCAGAAGGCCGGATATTTCGCCCTGATCCACGGCGAGAGCTTTGGCTTCTGGAACAACGACCATCTGGTGGTTTTCAAGTTGACCGAGTTCGCTCCCCTGTACGATGAAAAGACAGGCCTTTTGCAGGCGGGTGTGCGCTTCTGGAGGCTGAACCCGGACACGGATATGCATTATATCCTGTATGAGGAGGACGGCTTTACTGAGTACATGGAAAGCAAAATCGACAGCACGATGCAGGAGACCGTGAAGAAGCAGGCATACAAGAGCGTGACTGTCACCACACCCGGCGGCGGGCTGGAAAGCGTGGAGGGCGAAAACTACAGCGCCCTTCCCATTGTGCCGCTGTGGGGCTCCGACCTGCACCAGAGCACCCTTGTGGGCCTGAAAGCCTACATCGACAACACCGATTTGGTGATGTCCGGCTTCTGCAATGACTTGCAGGACTTTTCGCAGATCTACTGGCTGTGCGAGAACTTCAACGGCATGACGGACGACGAGCTGCAGGAGTTCCTTGTCAAGCTGAATTTGTACCACATTGCGGGCGCAGACACCAGCGAGGGCGGCAAGATCACCCCCTACACCACCGAGATCCCTGTGACGGCCCGGCAGGCTCTGTTGGAGCTGCTCCACACCCGGGTGTATGAAGACTTCGGCGGTCTGGACGTGCATTGCGTCAGTGCGGACAGCACCAACGACCATCTGGATGCAGCCTATGAACCGCTGAACCAGAACGCGGACGACTTCGAGGCGCAGGTCAAGCCGTTCATCCGGCAGATCTGCGCACTGGCTGGCTTTGAAAACGCTATGCCGACATTCAACCGCAGCAAGATCACCAACACAGCTGAGCAGGTCAGCATGGTGATTTCCGAGGCCACCATCATCGGGCAGGACATGGCCATTGACCTGCTGCCCAACCTCACCCCGGAACAAAAGGAGCAGGCCAAGGCCGCGCTGATGGCTGAGAGCGCAACACGGGAGACCGTGGGCGAGGGGGAGGGAGACGGTGATGAAACGTGATTTCTGACCGTGACCGCATCTCTACCCGCCAGCTGAACCGCCTGCGCCGCCGCATCCTCCGGGTATACGGCACTGCCCGCCGGGAGATGCAGGAGCAGCTTACCGAGTTTCTGGCAAAGTACAAAGCGCTGGACGAGCGCAAACGGGCACAGCTGGATGCAGGCGAGATTACAGAGGATGATTACCGCATCTGGCTGCAAAATCAGGTCTTTCAGTCCGATTTGATGCACGCCAAGCTTGACGGCATCACCCAGACCTGCACCACAGCCCAAGAGACGGCCTACAAGCTGGCCCGGGACGAGCAATACAACATCTTTTCCTTTGGCGCAAACTGGGCCTTCTACGAGCTGGAACAGGCCGCAGGCGTGACGTTCGGGCTGACCCTGTACAACACCGAGGCCGTCAAGCTGCTGCTGAAAGAGAACCCCCGCATGGTGCCCAACAAGCGCATCAAGAGCGAAAGCAACCGCACCTATGATGCCCGGGTGTTCAATCGCTACGTCATGCAGGGCATTGTGCATGGCAAGAGCGTCCACGACATCGCCGTGCAGGCCGTCAACGGCATGGCCGACACGGAGATCCACTGGGCCATGAACAACGCCATCACGGCCCTTACCAGCGCCCAGAACGCCGGGGCTTTGCAGCAGATGCGCAACGCCCAGGCTTTGGGCATCGAGGTCAAAAAGCGCTGGAATTCTACCCACGACTACCGCACCCGCGAGATGCACCGCCTGCTTGACCAGCAGACGGCAGAGCTTGACGAGCCGTTCAAGGTCATGGGCTACGAGATTCAGCGCCCCGGCGACCCCAACGCAGCGCCGGAGATGGTCTACCACTGCCGCTGTGTGTTGTCCTCTGCCTTGGGCAAGTATCCCCGACAGAACGCCATGCAGCGGGACAATGTGACCAAAGAGACCACCCCCGTCATGGATTACACCGAGTGGTATAAATCCAAGGGCGGCAAAGAGAAAGAGCAAATGTGGTGGGCGGAAGAGCGCAAGAGAAAGAGGACAAAAAAATGAATTCTGCCGAAAATTTCGAGAATCTTGCAAAGGCATTTTACAATGCCGGCGGAACCGCTAAAAATTTCGAAGAAGCGATCAGTAAGGCTGAAAAGGCAGCGAACCGGCCCGATTGGCCGAAAACTTATTTTGAACGCAAGAGAAAGAGGAAGATTGCAAAGCATGAAAAATAAGAAGTTTGGGATTGTTGTAATCAACGATGACTTTTTCTTGAACTTTTGCCGTGATTTTAAGCCCCCGTGTGGTTACATTAAGCCAAAACACGCGCGGCCTTCCTACGGAAATGGCGCAAAGCCGCATGGAGCACACAAACGCCTTATTAGGACAATGGAAGGAGTCAGAAAAAGAAAGAAGGGATAAACCGTGATTCTGCCGATGGAAAACACCGAAAAAATGATTTTTCCCGGCGTAGGAAAGTACGGCATCCCTGCGATTAAGCCTGAAACGGACATCCGCATCGACAAGCTGGAATGGATCCCGGTCAATTATGCACTGACAGCCAAAGACAAGGCCACAAAGGGCGTGCATTTTTACAAGGACGATTACCAGTTTGAACGGTTCTGGAACAACCCAGACAAGTATATCCCGCTTTTGCAGCAGTTCGGTGCGGTATGTTCGCCGGATTTTTCACTTTACAGCGATATGCCGCTTGCGGTGCAGCTTTTCATGCACTACAAAAAGCACTGGCTGGCTGCATACTGGCAGGCGCACGGCATCCACGTCATTCCAACGCTTTGCTGGTGCGGCGAGCAAAGCTATGGTTGGTGCTTTGATGGGGAACCGAGAAACGCTATCGTGAGCATTTCCAGCCACGGAACGCAGTCTGACCCATACGAAGCGGAATGTTTCGCCAAGCACTGCCGCAAGGCGCTGGAAGTGCTGCAGCCGAGCAGCATTTTGTGGTATGGGAAATGCCCGGCAGAATTTGACTGGAACGTGACCAAAATCAAGCCATTTCAATACGAAAGGAGGCACTACCGTGAGTAAAAGAGGTTCGGGCAACTCCGCGAGAGCGGGCGGCGGCGCAAATGGAGCAAAAAGTTTGGATAGTACGCTGGTGAGAAGATCGAATGATTTTTCGTTGTTTGATGCTGGCGATGCAACAAAGCGCGAGTATGAAGCGAACGTGAAGAAAATCCAACAGTCGAATCTTACTCAGCAGGAAAAAGCGGCGGCACTGGATAAATTGCATGAACTGACAACGGAACAGCTAAAGGCTCAGACGAAGGTTGCGAATCCATATGTTTCCGGCCCTGCAAGGTTTAACCAGAGTCAGGTGCAAAAGGCGGCGGATAACACGGCACAGAAACGGCAAAACGTCAATTCTTTTATGAAGGATGTGCAGAAAAAGTCAACCGCAAACAAAAAGGCAGCTGAAACAAAGTCGCTTTCTTCCGTTTTGGGTTCTGCAATGGACAGGGGTGCACTTGAAGTGACATTTGAGGGAAAGACCTACTACCGCGCAAGAAAAAATTCCAAGACGTGGAGAGTTCGGTAAACCATGAACTTTAACTACGACATCAAATTCACCGACAACACCCCGCAGTTGCATGAAGCGCTGGACTCGTGGGCGGAGCGGGTGCTGACCATCTGGGGCATGAAGGTGCAGGACTACGCCCAGCTTCTTGTGCCCACAGGCACGGCAGACAGCACGGGCATTGAGGGCTACGTGGGCGGCGCGCTCAAGCAGAGCCTGACCTATGCCGTAGACCTTGCAAAAAAGACCGTGACCATCGGGTCGAATCTCTTTTACAGCGTCTACGTTGAGCTTGGCACAGGCATCTTTGCTGAGAAAGGCAACGGACGAAAAACTCCGTGGGTCTGGAAGGACTTCAACGGTAAGTGGCACTTTACCCGTGGTATGAGAGCAGCCAACAAGGGCAAAGGATTCCTGCGCCCGGCGGTGGAAGAACACATTGACGAGCTGCGAGAGATCGCGGTGGAAGAAGGAAATAAGGAGGTTTAAATATGAGCAGAATCGAAGAGCTGGAAAGCGAGCGCGAAAACTTGCATTTGGAACAGCTCAAGCTCCAAAACAAAGCAAAAATTTGCGAAGTTCGGCAACTTGAGATTTCCAACGAAATCCGAGAGCTGAAAATTGAGGATGATAAGGAAGCAAATACACGGCTTTGCTTTGAAATTGACGATACAAGAATCAAACTTCAGAAACTTTGTGATAAAGTTCTTGGCGAAGCAAACGTGCATGTTCATGTGACACTCATCCCGTTAAAAAACAACCTCAAATTTCAAAATTACGAATTTGACTAAAAACTTAATACTCAGCGGTTGGCGCACAGCGTCAGCCGCTTTTTTATGCCGTTTTAGCTCAGTCTGGCAGAGCACCGGACTTTTAATCCGGGGGCCGTGGGTTCAAGCCCCGCAGGCGGCACCACACCGGCAGCACGTCCGGCAAATAACTTATTGCCAAGCATGGCAGCCCGAGCAAGGGCAGAAAGGACTATTACATGGCACTCAAAAGAGCTGACATCCGCACGATTCTGGAGAACCCCGAAAGCTCCAACGATGACAAGGTCGAAGCCATTCTGGACGCCCTGCACAAGGAGACGGACGGACTCAGAAACCAGCTGGATGAAGAAAAAGCAGCCCGCACACAGGCCGAAAAGGACCGGGACGCAGCCAACGGCGGCAAGCAGGCCGCTGAAAAGGCGCTGACCGACTACAAAGCCCAGCAGACCCAGAAGGACACCCACGCAGCCAAGGAAGCCAAGTTCCGGGAGCTGCTGAAGGCTGCCGGGGTGCTGGACAAGTATGCAGACCGCGTTGTGCGGCTGTCTGGCGAGGATATCGACAAGCTGGAGCTGGACGAAAAGGGCGAGGTCAAGGACGCCAAGAAGCACACCGACAGCCTGAAAGCCGATTGGAGCGACTTCGTAGGCACTACGACCACCACCGGCGCAAAGGTGGACAACCCGCCCACAAACGCCGGTTCCAAAATGACCAAAGACCAAATTTTTGCAATCAAGGACGCCGGCGAGCGCCAGGCGGCCATTGCAGCAAATGCCGACCTGTTTACAGGCGGCGGAAAGGACTAATACATGGCAGCAAAAGAAAATATCACCATGACCACCGATATCACCGTAGCCGCGCGTGAAATCGACTTTGTGACCCGTTTCCAGCGCAACTGGGACCATCTGCGCACCATTCTGGGCATCATGCGCCCTATCCGGATGCAGCCTGGCACCGTGCTCAAAAGCAAGTATGCACAGGGCACCCTGCAGAGCGGCACCGTGGGCGAGGGCGAAGAGATCCCGTTCAGCAAGTACACCGTCAAGGAGAAGGAGTACGGCAAGATCACCATCGACAAGTACGGCAAGTCTGTCACCCTTGAGGCGATCCAGAATTACGGCTACGATGTCGCCGTGCAGAAGACCGATGATGAGTTCCTGTACGACCTGACCGCTCTGGTAACGGATAAGTTCTACAAGTTCCTGAACACCGGCACCCTGAAGGGCACTCCCAAGACCTTCCAGATGGCGCTGGCACATGCCAAGGGCGCGGTCGAGAACAAGTTCAAGACCATGCATCGCACCGTGACCGGCGTTGTTGGCTTTGTCAACGTGATGGACGTGTACGACTATCTGGGCAATGCCAATATCACCGTGCAGAACCAGTTCGGCTTCCAGTACATCAAGGACTTCATGGGCTACAACACCATCTTCCTGCTGTCCGACAGTGAGATCGCGAAGGGAAAGGTTATTGCCACCCCGGTAGACAACATCGTCATGTACTATGTGGATCCTGCGGATAGCGAGTTTGCCCGCGCAGGTCTGGTCTACCGGACCGCAGGCGAGGCAAGCAACCTCATCGGCTTCCACACTCAGGCAAACTACAGCACCGCAACCTCCGAGAGCTACGCCATTATGGGCGTGACCCTGTTTGCTGAGTATCTGGACGGTATCGCTGTCGAGACCATTACCCCGGGCGAGTGATCGCCCCTTTGTAAGGAGGACGCCCCATGACCGTCCCAGAGCTGTGCGTTTACACGCACAATTTTTTTGACCGGGCGGACGACCCCGTTGCCGGGGAGTTTGCTTTTGAGCCGGATACCGTGCCCGCCGGGGTAGTGCCGGGGCAGTATTTCCTTGTGTGCGGATCCATCTTCAACGACGGCGTGCACAAGGCCGGGGACGGCGATTTGACCGCCGAGACCTTCACCGGGACGGTACAGCCCATGCGCGTGCCGCCTGACTTCGTGGCGCTGGCTGAAAAGATTGACGCATACGACAAGGCGCTCCCGTCCGGCGGCGTGTATGTGTCCCAGTCTTTTGCCGGGTGGTCCGGCACGATGGCTACAGGCGCGGACGGCCTGCCTGCAGACGGCAAGACCCGCTATAAATCCGAGATCAATCATTGGAGGAAGATGTGACATGGTCAATCCGTTCACTGCATCCACCGTGATGCAGAGCTTTACCCAAAAATACCGTTTTCAGACCCGCAGCTATGAGCCGGACGGCGTGGGCGGCTTTGTCTCCGGCTGGAAGGACGGCCCCGAGTTTGAGGCCGTGGAGCGCCACGACACCACCGTGGAAGCACAGGTGGCAGAGCAGGCTGACACAGCATCCACCTATACCCTGCTGGTCAGCACCGGTGTTCCGCTGGCTTTCCCGGACTACATCAAGCGGGTAAGCGACGGGCAGACCTTCCAGATCACCAGCGCAGCAGACGAAACCAAGGCCCCGCCGGAATCCGGCATGGGGCTGCGGGCTGTCAAGTGCAAAAAGGCGGTGCTGCCGTAATGGGACCGTCTGAGAGCATCAACCGGGCACTGAACGCTTTTTTCAACGGCTTTGGCATCCCGGGCTATCTGGAAGATAACATCCCTCCTGCCGCTTCCCTGCCCTATCTGACCTACAAGCCCACCATACCCGGCGGGTGGAACGAAACGGCATCCTTCCGCGCCCGGCTGTGGTACCCCAGTAAGGGCGGCAGAGCCCCCATCCTGCAAACCGAAGATACGATCAGCGCGGCCATCCCAAGAGGTGGCTTAAAAATCGAGTGCGAGGGCGGCGCTATTCTTTTGGACAAAGACGATAAAGATTGGGCGCAGCCACTCAACAACACGCCTGAAGGGTATCTGTGCGAATACCTTATTTTTGAACTTACACGGCTTATACCGTGAGTAAAGGAGCAATATGGCTGAAACTTTAGCAAAGAAGTTTAACGTCAACGTTTTGACAGCGGAGGCTTTCAAGAGCATCCCCAAGGGCTCGGGCAACATTTTGTCCGATTTCTCGCTTGAGACCCCGAAGATCGATGAAACAAACGTCATCCACGCCACACAGGGAGGCGTGACTATCACCTACCAGAACTCCACCGAGGATACTCTTTCCGAAATCGACAACGCCCCCACCAATACAAAGCAGGGCGTGGAAGTCACCGGAACCACCGCAACCATCTCTTACACGACCCCCAACGCAGACCCTAAGAGCATCCAGCTCGCCATTGGTACTGCGGACATAGACCCGGAAGACCCCACCCACGTGATTGCACGCCTGAAAACCGCTTTGACGGATTTCAAGCCAATTTGGTGGGTCGGCCCCATGATTGGCGGCGGCTTTATCGCAGTCAAGCTCTATAATGCCATGTCCACCGGTGGCCTGAGCCTGAAATCTGAGCATCGCGGCGGCGGATCGATGCAGATCACGCTGACCGCTTTTGCAGACCTCGAGAACCCCGAACAGGCCCCGATGGAGTTCTACTCTATCACAAAGGCCGCGTCCTGATGTAAGGAGAAAAGACATGAAGGAAATCATTGATCTGGAAGGCAAGGAGTACCTTGCAAAAACTTATAAGCTGGCAAAGGCATACAAGCAGTGCCTCGTTGACACGGGCGCGGTGGCGGCGGCAACTCAGCTTGCGCCGCTGACTGGCAACGAAACCCCGGAGGAGAAGGCCAAGAAGATTGCAGAACAGGGCGCGAAAAATGCGGAAGAAATGATGCGCATGATCTACGAAGAGCACGCAGACATGACCGAAAAGGTCCTTCCGCTCTTTGTGGTGCTGGATAAGGGCGAAGAGCTTCCGCCCACCAGAAAGCTCGTTGCAGCGATGTCCCGCGCGCTGTCTGATGACGATTTCATGGCTTTTTTGAGATCCTTGATGTGATCGGCGTGGAAGGATATAAACGGATGGTCTCGACCATTCGTCTGGATTTGCTGGAACTTTTCGGCAAGTCCTATATCCTCGACCACATCAAAAAAGAAATCAGAAACCACGATGAAGTTCAATTCTACCGCAATTGCGTAGCAGATGCCGTTGGCGGACTTGCGGGAGCTGACGCTCTTTATTCCTACGTTGCTTCGTATACATTCCCACTTTATGTAAAGCAGATCGACAAGCGGTCTGCGGCGGAGATCACGGAAGAAAACAGCAAGGCTCTTGAAGAGCTGTGCGGAGGGGGTGATGAAACCTGAAACTTTTTGAATTGAGTGCCACCCTCGGGCTGGACGACAGCGCCTACCGGCAGGGCATCCAGAATGTGCAATCCGAGACGAAAAAGACCGTTTCTTCGCTGTCAGGAGAGTACAGCAAGGCCGCAAAGGCCGTAGTAGAGCTGACCAGACGTTACAACGAATCGGTGGGCAGGACCGGCAAAGCGTCCTCTGAGACCAAAAATCTCAAGACCATGTTGGCACAGGCAGAAGCGCAGCTCAGAGCAACCACGACCGCGCTGAAAGCTGCAAACAACGGCATGGATGGCTTTGCCAGCTCCACGGATAAAGCGTCCAGCAAGTCTCTGGCCAGTGCAATTGCGCAAGGCACGGTCATGGCGGGCATTTTCTCGAAGCTTGGCTCCGCTGCGCTCGGTGCCGCAGAGGGTTTCATCTCTTCCGGCATTGAGTACAACGCCCAGATCGAGAAATACACCACTGGCTTTACCAATATGTTGGGCAGCGCGGAAGCGGCGCAGCAGGTCATGAGCCAGATCCAGGAAGACGCGGCAAAAACTCCCTTTGACGTGGCGAGCCTGACACAGGCCAACCAGTACCTGATCTCTGCGGGCGAAAACGCTTCCTATGCCCGCGATACCATCATGGCGCTGGGCGACGCTGTCTCTGCGACCGGTGGCGGCAACGACGAGCTGAACCGCATGTCCCAAAACCTGCAGCAGATCGCCAACACCGGCAAGGCTACAGCGGCCGATATCAAGCAGTTTGCTTATGCCGGCATCGACGTGTACGGCATTCTTGCCGACTACACAGGCAAGTCCACCACCGAAGTGCAGAAGATGACCATCAGTTATGATCTGCTGACGCAGGCTTTGCAGGCCGCATCTGAAGAGGGCGGGCGTTACTACAACAGTATGGACACCCAAAGCCAGACCATGAACGGTCGAGTGTCCACACTGAAGGATAACGTGAAGCAGCTGGCCGGTCTTATGACAGGTGACTTGAGCAGCGGAATCGGCGTTGCGATTGGCAAGCTGAACGACATGGTCGTCGCAGCACAGGAAGCTTATAAGCTTGACGGATGGAGTGGTCTGATTGGAGAAATCACCGGCCTTACCACCGTCATTGACAAGGCCAAATCTTCGGCTGTTGGCCTAAAAGCCGTCTTTGACGCGCTGAAAAGCGGAGAAATAGGCATTTTCCATGGTGACTGGGACGCTGTCTACCAGAAAGCTTTTAACAACGACTACCAAAACAAAAAAGCCGGCAAAAAAGACACAAACTACTGGAAAGAATACGGCGAGCGTCTGAAAAAGCAGTACGGAATAAAAGAAACCAACAGCAGCTCCATTACAACCAGCCCGTCTGGTTCTTCCACTGGCAAAAAATCCAGATCCTCCGGCTCCAAGTCCACCACCGAAACGGTCATTTCGTCCATCTCCAGCACAGCTACCACCACCGCGCAGAATGCGCTGGGCGCTGTGACCACCAGCATCCAGACCCTTACCGAGAAGGTCAAGGACAGCGCGGGCAAGATCAAAGACCGCATCACCGAGACCACCACCACGACCGGCAAGGAGATGGTGAACGGTGTTGCCACGACCTTTAAGCAGGTCGAGACCAAAGTCAACGGCACGGTCACAAAGGTCACAAAGACCTATGATGACATGTCAAAAACGCTGCTGGGCACCTTTACCAACATTTCTGAAACCACCGTTGACGGCATCACCACAAAGGTGCAGCAGGCGGTGGAAAAGTACGCGGACGACAGCGAGCATATCAAGAAGACCGTCACAGAGACTGGCCAGCGCATCGGCGAGAACGGCGCGGAGACCTACGAGAAGATCATCACCTACATCGACGGCGTTCAAGACAAGGTGACGGAGACCTCTACTCTCATCGACAAGAGCGTGAAGGGCACCCAGAACCGCATTGACCAGCAGCTGAGCGAGGCTTCCGGCCAGCTGGATAAGGGCATTTTTGGGCTGGTAAAAAGCGCCTTTAGTGATGCCAAAAACGGCGACTGGGCAGGTCTTGGGCTGGATTTTGTCAATCTGATCTGGGGCGAGGTATCGCAGGGGCAGCGTGACGTGATCTCTAAGTGGCTTACGGACGCACTGACCGCGGTCAATGAGGGCTACTTCAGCGGTGGCATCGGAAAGGCATTTGATATCTTCCAGAAGCTTTTTTCTGACGGCGGGGTAAAATCCGATATCGACGGTGTGACCAATTCGGTCAAGGCTTTTGGCGAGATCATCGACGGTCTTGCAAAGTCCGGCGGCGTGGGCGGAGCACTAGGCAACATCGTCCAGAGCTTTTCCGGCATGGCAGGCGGCATCACGTCTGCGCTTGGCACTATTGTGTCTTTCGTTGCAGCAAATCCTATTCTTGCCCTGATCCTGGGCGTGGGCGCTGTCGCTGGCGGCATTGGCCTTGCCATGTGGATGGACAAGAAGAATAATCAGAAGCCTGTCAGCCACTACCAGAGTCCCTTTGACAAGACCGGCGTGTATGACAGTCTTGGTACCTTCTCCACCCGTGCAGCCCTGCAGTACCGCGTTACCGGCCAGCAGTCCATTGTTGACCGGCAGACCAGCATTCTGGAACGCATCGAGGGGATGCTGGACGAGCATCTGCCAGACATCGGCAAGGGTCAGGTGGTCATGGATTCCGGCGAGCTGGTGGGCGTGCTGTCGACCCGTATGGCGACCAACGTAGATGCACGCATCGGCGTGACAGTGGAACGGAAAGCGAGGGGTGTGTAATGGCAAAGCTTCTGGGGGCAAAAATCGGCAATTTTCACACCCTGACAGATTGGGGGCTGTACCTCAAGGTAGGCAGCCCTAAAATCGGCGCGGCAGAACCGGAAGAATACCTTGTGCAGGTCACCGGATCCGATTCGCTGCTGAACCTGACCACATGGGACGATGGCAAGGTGCACTATAAAAAGCGCACCATCACCATGGAACTGCTGTGCAACGCGCCAAAAAGCAAGTGGCCCAGCATCGAAAGCACCATTGCCAATGCCATTCATGGCAAGTGGTTGCAGTGCCGTTTTGATGAAGACCCGGCGTGGTACTGGGAAGGGCTTTGGAAAGTCACACCATCCCGCGACCGGCTTTCCAGCGCCTTTACCATCACCGGCACCTGCAACCCCTTCAAGCGCAGCGTCTACGACGGCACCAACGACTGGCTGTGGGATGACTTCAACTTTGAAACGGACATCGTGCGCAACTACACGAATATCCCGCTCAAGGCGGGCGAGGACAAAGAGGTGTCCATCACCGGTGCACCGCGTGCGGCCGGCATCTACTTCCAGCGCAGCGAGACCGCCGCAAACATCGCGGTGTCTCTCAATGGCTTTGAGGTGGGCATTCTGGCCAAGTCCACCGACTGGCAGTATATCGAGGGGCTTACTATGCCGGATGGCGTAGTGGGCACCCTCGTTTTTGCTGCATCGGCAGACTGCAGCATCAGTATCAAGTATTTGGGGGCAAGCCTATGAGCTACAAAGTTTATGCTGGTGTGCAGACGGATGTAGACACATGGGAAACCAAGGTCTGTATCCACGATATCAGCGATATTACCGACACGAAAAAGCTCATCAGCCCCACGCTGACCCGCGAAGTGGGTAAAGCTGGTTCATTTGAGTTTACCATGCCGCTTGGCAATGTGGCACACTCTGCACTGCAAAAGCTGCGCACTACGGTAGAGGTGGAACAGGACGGCGTTTCCATCTGGCAGGGCCGTCCTATGAGCCATGAGCAGGATTTTTTGATGCGTCAGAAAATCTACTGCGAAGGAGAGCTTGCGTATCTGAATGATAGCGGTCTTGCGCCGTACGCTGCAAAAAATGTGAGCTTTTCGCAGTTTTTGGAATGGATCTGCGATAACCACAACGGAATGGTAGATGCATACAAAGCTTTTACTCCCGGCAATGTGCAAATGGACATTCCCATGATCGTGCCCTATATCGACGGCATCAAAGTCGTGCAGGTGGGTTACAGCTACGATTCTAATGATGGAGATTACATTTACCATTGGGGAATTGTAGATCCCGTGGATGGAAAGACGAATATTTTCTATGAGGAAACAGAGATCAACAAAGCTTCCTGCCTGAGCTGGGAAATCGATGAAGAGCACATTGCGGAAGGTCGCATTATTTCACGGATTGGAAGCAACAATTTCCGCGTGCGTCTGTTTGCAGCCTATGTAAAGGGCAAAACGTACGCTGCAAAGGTCGAAGTGAAAAAAGCCGAAATCGTCTGCGGTACTTGCAACAAGAATTTTGGCACGTACTCCATTTATAACGTTGAGCAGGCATCTGAATCCAAGACCTTTAAGATCACCGAGCAAAACGGGAAATACATCCTTGCTATCAACGGCAAGACGGATCCCCGCTTTTTGTTTGATGTGAAGGAACCTACATACAGCTTTGGCGATGGAAAAAACTATGGCGTTACATGGGATATCTTGCAGAGTGAGCTGGTTGAAAAGTACGGCGGATATCTGGTGCTGCGCCATGCAGAGGATCCTAACGGAAAACCGCGCCGGTATCTGGACTATCTTCAGGCGATCACCGATAAAAACAGCCAGACGGTGGCTTTTGGAACAAACCTGCTGGATTTGACCAACAACGTCAAAGCAGAGGATATCTACACGCGGGTGATCGCGGTAGGTGCCAAAAAGATAACATGGCTTGTTTTTTCATGGGGAGAAACCATTACAGAAACCGCAAACGATCTGGCTGCGCAAAAGCTTTTTGGCATCATCACAAAAGTGATCTTTATTGAAGGCATCGAAAGCACGCCGCAGTCTTTGCTGGATGCGGCAGAGGAAGAACTTGCCAAAAATCTGCGCTATCTGAACGGCATGACAGTCAAAGCGGTCGATTTGAAAGACGCTGATATTGATGTCAGCCGTATTGCGCTTGGAAAGCAAACGCACATTTTCTCTGCACCGCATGGTGTAGATACCTGGTTGCTGTGCTCCAAGCTTGTTGAGCCGTTGGATTCGCCGGATAAAAAGGAGTTTACATTTGGCACTGATTTTTCCAGCATCAGCGACCTGCAGGCTTTGAGTGCACGCAAAGCGTCCGATGCTTACGATTTGAGTCGATCACTCAAAGGGTACATGTCAGGCTAATGAGACAGGAGGTGTTTTATGGATAAAACTTTTGATGAAGCCATTGCGGGAATCCGTAAGGCTGAGCGCGGCGTGGAAGTCCGCGAGGACATTGCACAAGGCATGGAGTACGTCAAGCAGTACGCCGAGGAAGTGACAGACCAGCAGCAGGCCGCCCTGCAGGCCGCTCAAACCGCCGCCGGAGCAGCCAGCACCGCGACGAAAAAGGCCGCAGCAGCTGCAGAGAGCGAAAGCGCCGCCCGGACCTCCGCCGCCGAAGCAGCCCAAAGCGCACAGTCAGCATCCGCAGACGCAAAGAGCGCGGGAAGCTCTGCCGCTTCTGCCAAAGCTGAAGCGGACAGGGCTGCCGCCATCGTGAGCACCGACAAGACGCTAAGCGTCGAGGGCGCTCCGGCTGACGCAAAAGCTGTTGGCAATGCGCTGAAAGGCGTGATAAGCGCAGACGCTGTAAAGACCTTGATTGCAGACGCTCTGGCAGAAGACCATGCCAAAATCAAATTTTGGATTTCGGAAGACCCCACCAGCCCCGCCGCACTGTTCGGCGGTACATGGCAGGAGATTGCACAGAACCGGGCGCTGATGGGTGCGTCCTACGCCCACGCAGCGGGTACCACAGTCGAAGCCGGTTTGCCGAATATTACTGGCTCTGTTGTGCCTAAGTTAGAAAATATTTACAATTCATTCATTTCTGAAAGTGGAGCTACAATGACAGGCGCTTTCTATAACACAGGGGTATTTAGTTCTTATGGCGGTGCTGGTGCTGCTGCCACCAATAGTGTCCCGAAAGATTTGTATTTCGACGCTTCCCGCTCGAATTCTATTTACGGACGCAGCAGCACCGTGCAGCCCGCCGCCTACTATGTGCACATCTGGCGGCGCGTGGCCTGAGAAAGGAGGTTTTGAACCATGAAGATCATTGACGAGAACGGTGCGGTCTTGGAAAACCCGGACCTGACGCTTGGGTATCTGACCACCAGCACCGAAGAAGTCACCCATCCCGCCGTAGAGGGCGTGGAGGAGCAGTGGCACTGGGAGACCGTGACCGAGTACCCCAACGGCGGTAAGGACGTGCAGAAGGTCGTTGACCGTCCGGGCGTGCAGGCGCAGGAGGAATGGGTGGAACAGGTGCCCATCCAGAAATACATCCGCTACACCGCCGAAGAGCTGGCCGCGCAGGAAGAAGCACGCAAAAAGGCCGAAGCCCGGGAGAAGCTGCCGGAGACGGTGGAGGCACTGCAAAAAGAAAACAAGATGCTCAAGCAATGCTTGCTTGAAATGAGCGAGATTGTTTATGCATAAAATCACACAAAGAATCGAAAGGATGGTATTTATGATGGCAATGTTATGGGCACAGGAAATTATGTCTGCTGAGACTATGGAGGACGCAAAGGCTCTGTATGAGCGCTGCCCTCGCCTGCTGAAGGAGAAGGTCAAGGCGATTCTCATCAAGAGTGGCTTTGAGGAGATCACGCAGTAAGGAGGACGCTATGGCTGAAATCATGGATGTGTCCCGATATCAGGGCACAATCAACTGGGAGAAGGTCAAGGCAAGCGGCAAGGTGGACGGCGTGATGATTCGCGCCATGGGCAACAGTGCAGCGGGCAGACCCAGTGCGCCCTACACCGACCCGCAGTTTGCCCGCAATTACAGCGAGTGCAAGCGGCTGGGCATACCCTGTGGCGTGTATGGCTACTTTAAAGCGGTCAACCGGGAACAGGCCGACAAGGAGCTGGCTTACTTCAAGAAGCTGCTCACCGGCCGGAGCTTTGAGCTGCCGGTGGCCGTGGACATCGAGGACGAGGTGCAGAAGCCGCTGGGCAAGGATGTGCTGACCGACCTGACAGCTTACATGCTGGGCACGGTGGAAAGCTGGGGCATGTACGCCATGCTCTACACCGGCCTGTGGTTTGGCAGCACCTTCTTGTACATGGGCGGCGCAGCCCTGAAGCCTTACGACGTGTGGCTGGCTGCCTACCGCACGAAGAAGCCCGCTCCCAGCTGGCCCTTTGGCATGTGGCAGTACACCAGCACGGCGCGTGTACCCGGTGTGGCCACTAACGTGGACATGTCCCACGCATACAAGGACTATGCGGGTATCATCAGCAAGAAGGGTCTGACCCGTCTCCGGGAGGGTAAATGACCGAAAAAGAAGCTTTACTGTGGGTGCTGGGCATTCTGGGCAGCCTGTGCGCTGCGGTCATCACCATCGACAAGGTGTTGGACATCATCCACAAGTACGTCAAAAATGCACAGGCCCCAGACGATGCGCAGAACAAGCGAATGGATACGCTCGAAAAAAGACTTGGCGTGCTGGAACAGGGACAGCTTCAGCACGCACAGGCCCTTGCAAGAGACCTGCGCCGCTTTGACGGCCTCGATGAAGAAATGCGTCTCGTACTCGTTGGCGTACAAAATCTTTTGGATTCGCAGCTGTCCGGCAACAACCGCGAAGGTATGCAAAAAAGCAAATCCGATATTAACAACTACCTACTGAAAGGAGTAACAAATCATGGAAGCAATGTTTAACTTTATCCCCGCACCCATCGCACTGGTACTGATGCTCATCGGCTTTGCCGCGCTGGCCGTTGGTGCCATCCGGCTGGGCTACAAGCAGTACGTCAAGCAGTGGGCACTGGAGCTCGTGACCATCGCCGAGGACAGCATCATGGGCAGCGGCCAGGGCGCAAAGAAAAAGGCGCAGGTCTTTGCTGCGCTGCGCGGCGCACTGCCGGACTGGCTGAAGCCTTTCATCACGGATGAAGTGCTGGACAGCGTGATTGAAAAGGCCGTCAGCATGATGAAAAAGGCACTGGCAGAAAAGAAGCCTACCATCAACAAGGGGTAAATTTATGATTGAGCTAAGCGTATCTCTTGCATCTTCCGGCGTGGTCAAAGTGCCCGGCTATGAGCAGCTGGTGCGCTTTGGCTACACCAAGAACCGGGGCGTGTACAGGCTTGCCGTCAGTGCCACTGGCGAGTGGGAAGGGCTGGCTATCCGGGCGTTCTGGCATGTCCCGGACGGCAAAGACCCGGAATCCTCGCTTGTGGTTGACGGCTATGTGGACGTGCCCGCCAGCGTGACCGCACAGCCCGGCAATGGCTGCGTCACCTTTGAGGGCAGCGACGGCACCAAGACCGTTACCAGCGCAGACCTGCAGTATCGTGTCAGCGCCAACAGCGGCACGGAGGACGGCACCATGCCGGAACCGGGTACCCCTGCATGGCAGCAGCTGGTGGATGCCGTGCACACTGACGCCACCGCCGCAGAGCAGGCCAAGACCGATGCACAGACGGCAGCACAGCAGGCCGGGGCATCTGCCCAAAAGGCTGGGAATGCCCTTTCTGACACCATTACCGCCAAAGAGGATGCTCTGAAAGCCACCAAAGACGCACAGACCGCTGCTAATGAAGCCACCACCAGTGCGGGCAGTGCAGACAAAAGCGCTCAGGAAGCCGCTGGCAGTCTGCAAGAGCTGAAGAACGGCATCGCAAGCGGTGAGTTCAAAGGCGAGCCCGGCAATGACGGAAAATCCCCAGTCGTAACTGTAACTGACATCGAAAATGGCCATCGTGTTAGCATCACTGACAAAGACGGTACCAAAACAATTGATGTCTTGAATGGCAAAGACGGCAAAGATGCTCCACAAATTGATGACACTACCGTGACCGACTCTGCCCCATGGAGCAGCAAGCACATCGTGGATGTGCTCTGCCCGCCCATTTCTGAGACCGGGAACCCGGCGCAGTTCTACCCGGTGGCGGGATATCCGCTGGGCTGTAAGGTGAGCTGGGAGCCGACGCAGGAAGGCAGTGGGACACCCAGCCCCGAAAACATTCGTCCCATCAAGGGACGTGACAGCGTCACAGTGACAAGGTGCGGGGAAAACCTGTTTAATCCTGCATGGATGCCAGAAAAAACCTTGAACAACGGATTAACGTGGACAATAACCTCCGATGGCACTGTAACGGCAAACGGAACGGCAAATGGGACGTCATACTACAACTCTGATTATTTTTCGCTTCCTGCGGGCACATACACGATTAGCGCAATGCCGTATTTCCGTATGTCAATTCTCAATAGGGATGTAGGCGATACTACAGTTGCTGCACAACAGGTTGGGCAGCCGTGTACATTTACGGTAGAGACTGACATACAAAATGCCTCCTTGTTTTTTGACACCTCTGGCATACTGGATAATGTTTCGGCAAAACCGCAGATAGAGAAAGGCACGACTGCAACAACCTACGCCCCTTACACCGGCCAAACAGCCACCCTTACACTGCCCCGCACCATCTACGGCGGCACGGTGGACACAGTGAGCAGTGAGGGGCAGGAGACGCGGAAGCTGCTGACGCTAGACGGGACGGAAAAATGGATGGTATCGGGCAAGTTTTTGGACAATAAAACCGACTGGTACTATGTATCGTCAAAAATTCCGAACGCTGTCAATGCAGCGCCGCAGAAAGGCAACGAGATTTGCAGCCACTATCCTCATGCAGATATCGCTAACACCAATACCGCGCAGGGATGTGCTATTGTGTGGGGTGCTATCCGTGTACGCTGGGGCGACACAATCCCGGATGATGCTGATGCATGGAAAGCCCACCTTGCCGCCCAGTACGCCGCCGGAACCCCGGTGCAAATTGCGTACAAGCTGGCAGAGCCTGTGCCCTTCACTGTGACAGGCGCACAGCCCATCTCTGCTCTGAGCGGCGTGAACACCCTGCTGACCGACGCAGACAGCGTGACGGTGACCGGCAGAGCAGACCCCATCAAACGCATCACTGACCTTGAGGACGCCGTGGCATCCATGACATAAAGGAGGTACATACATATGGCAATCAGAAGCAAAGCTCGCCACGACCTGACCCTGCGCTCCATCAAGCGGGAAATCGCCGTTGGCCACGATGTGGCCTATTGGCTGGATAAGGCGTATACCCATCTGGACAGCGGTCTGCTGACAGAGGACGACATCGCAGAGGTGGAAGCCCTTGCGCAGGCGTACTACGATGCACTGGACGCTAAAGACAAGGCGAACGCTGAGGAAATCACGCAGTAAGGAGGCAAAAATGTTTCATTATCACTACATCAAAGTCATTGCTGATTCTGAAAACATGAGTACGGAAGAAATCACTTCTGTTCTGCAAAAATACTTTGCAAAACAGAACGATGGTTTTTACCTCGAAATCGACTTGGATAATCATGCCGCTGATTTCGATGGTAGCGGAAAATGGCTCATGCGGTTGGAAGGAAGTATTTTGTGGCTAAATGGCGAATATGTTGCGCTCAGCGGTGTGCAACAAAACAACCCGGACGATAGCGTTATCGTCAAAATTTCCACAATTCGTTATATCATTGTTCACAATAAGGAGTGATATCATGGCAAGCACTACATACCGCCATCTCGGTGACGTCACCGGGATGTTCGCCGCACAAGAGCAATTTCGTGACATCACGAAAATTGTGACGTTTTGTCACCGGTTTGCCGTGCTTGGCACTATGGTGCGCAACGCCGGAGAGTTGCCGCAGCCTTTCTGGCTCGGTGCTGCCTGTGGCGGCGGCTCGTGTAGTGCTGCCCGCTGCGCTG
>ERZ791734.687-NODE-687-length-41319-cov-4.522853_pt1 | contig 41319 bp, 32 predicted proteins | sample MGYA00509953_ERZ791734 | MGnify/ENA primary metagenome ERZ791734 (study PRJEB30046, sample SAMN00792038) | human gut metagenome | study: EMG produced TPA metagenomics assembly of the A metagenome-wide association study of gut microbiota in type 2...
CGGGCGGCGACATCACGCACGCCATCCCCGACAATACGGGTTACATCACCGAGGGCCAGCTGTTCCTGCGCAACGACTCCGACACGGGCAAGGTGATCGTCGACCCGTTCCGTTCGCTGTCGCGTCTGAAACAGCTCGTCATCGGCAAGAAGACCCGCGAGGACCATCCGCAGGTGATGAACGCCTGCGTGCGCCTCTACGCCGATGCGGCCAACGCCAAGACCAAGCTGGAGAACGGCTTCGACCTCTCGGACTACGACGAGCGCACCCTGAAGTTCGCCTTCGACTACTCGGAGAAACTGCTGGCTATTGATATCAATATCGAGATCAACCAGATGCTCGACACCGCATGGGGGCTTTTCGCCAAGTACTTCACCCGGGAGGAGGTCGCCATCAAGGAGGAACTTATCCAAAAATACTGGAAGGAGGCGTAACGCGCAATGGCAATCAAATTCCAATATAACAAGACCTCGCTGGGCGAACTCGGCAAACAGCTGAAAATGCGCCAGAAGGCCCTCCCTACGATCAAAAGTAAGGAGTCGGCCCTGCGCTCCGAAGTGAAGAAGGCGAAGGACTCCGCAAGCGACTACCGTCGTCGGCTCGACGCTCTGAAGGCCGAGTACGACTACATGGTGTCGCTCTGGGGAGAGTTTGATTGTGATCTCCTGCGCATTGCCGACGTCGATTTGTCGGTCCAGAAAATCGCGGGTGTGCGCACACCCGTCCTGCAGGAAGTGAAATTCGAGGAGAAACCCTACGATCTGTTCTCCTCGCCGGTGTGGTTCGCCGACGGAGTCGGCATCCTCAAGCGCATGGCGCAGCTGGGGATCGAGCTCGAGGTCTACAACCGGAAGATGGAACTGCTGGACCATGCGCGCCGCAAAACCACTCAAAAGGTGAACTTGTACGAAAAGGTTCAGATACCCGGGTACGAGGACGCCATACGTAAGATCAAACGCTTCATGGAGGACGAGGAGAACCTCTCCAAGTCGGCCCAGAAGATCGTGAAAACCAAGCAGCAGGCCGCCGGGGAGGGCGCGATGTTATGATAGCCAGAATGTCAAAATACAACTTTGTGCTCTTTGCGGCGCAGAGTGAGGATTTCGTCGAGAAGCTGCGCGGCCTCGGGCTGGTGGACATCACCACCGCGGGTTGGGAACCCTCCGAGGAGGACCGCCAGCTGCTGCTGGACATCGAGAGCCTTGCGAAGGCCGCGGAGTTCCTGAAGAACTTCCGCGCCGGGGAGCGCTGCGACGCTGCCGCCGCGCCGTTCGCTTCGGGCGAGGAGGCCTATGCGCATTACGCCGCCGTGCACCGCGAGGCCGCGACGCTCAACGCCGAGATCGGGCGGCTGGAAAAAGCGGCCGAGGAGCTGCGTCCCTGGGGGGCGTTCGACGTGGAGGCGACGCGGAAACTCGCCGCCCGGGGCATTGTCCTGCGCTATTTCTTCACCCAGCGCAACACCTTCGACAAGCAGTTGGCCGAGTGGTCGGAGCGCTATACGGTTTCGGAGGTCAGCCGCACCGATGCCATGGTGTGGTTCGTCGTCGTGGCCAAGCCCGGCGAGGAGGTTACGCTCGACGCGCAGGAGATGAAGACCCCGACGATGGACATTCGCGAGGCGGAGCGCCGCATCGCCGAAGCCGAAGGGAAACTCCGGACCCTCGACGCTGAATTTTCGCGTGCGGCCGCTTCGGAGGCCCTGCTCGCACAGCACGCCTGCTCGCTGAAGGAGCGTTTGCAGGGCGTGCGGGTGAAGGCTACGGCGCAGGAGGCCGCCGACGGTACGCTGGTCGTCATGGAGGGCTGGGCCGAGAAGGAGACTTCCGGTCGGGTCGACGCCCTTTTGGAGGAGTACCCCAACGTGGTCTTCCTCAAATCGGACCCCACGCCCGAGGACGAAACGCCCGTGAAGCTCAAGAACCGTTGGTTCGCGCATGTCTTCGAACTGGTGGGCGACATGTACGCCCGCCCGAAATACGGGACGATGGACCTCACACCCTTCTTCGCTCCGTTCTACATGCTCTTTTTCGGCATCTGTCTCAACGACGCCGGCTACGGACTGATCCTGACCCTGATGGGGTGGTGGATGCTCGCCAGGAACCGAAAGCCCGGCATGATGCGTCAGGCGGCGTGGTTCGCCACGCTGTGCGGCGTGTCGACCGTCGCGTTCGGACTGCTGTGCGGCTCGTTCTTCGGCATCAACATGAACACGTGGTTCCCCTCGGTGAAATTCCTCGATTTCCAGGGACAGTTCTTCTCCATCGCGCTGGTTATCGGCGTGGTGCAGATTCTTTTCGGCATGCTGCTCAACATCTGGATGACCGTTCGCTGTTTCGGTTTCGGCCGTGCGCTGGGACTGCTGGGGTGGTTCATCATCCTCGTCTCGTGCTGTCTGGCCATGGGCCTTCCGATGGCGGGTCTCGCCATTCCGGGCTTTACGGCCGGATCGGTGGCCTTCTATGCGGCGCTGGGCGTCGGCGGCGTGCTGATGCTGCTTCTGAACAATCCGAAGCGCAATCCGCTCATCAACCTCGGCGCGGGTTTGTGGGACCTTTACAACAACCTCACGGGACTGTTGAGCGATGTGCTGTCCTATATCCGTCTGTTCGCCATCGGGCTTTCGGGCGGTGTGCTGGCGCTGGTGTTCAACACGCTGGCGTCGGGATTCGTGCCCGAAGGCGCGAACATCGTGGTCCGGCTGCTGATTATGATTCCGATTCTGCTGATCGGTCACGGCATCAACCTTTTCATGTCGACCATCTCGTCGTTCGTGCACCCGCTGCGTCTGACGTTCGTCGAGTTTTTCAAGAACGCCGGTTTCGAAATGGCCCCGCGCAATTTCGACCCGATTCGTAAAATGAACGATACTAACGAATAATAACAATTAAAAAAAACTCAAAACATTATGGAAACAACAGCATTGGTATTGGCTTACGTCGGCGTAGCGCTGATGGTGGGTCTGGCAGGTGTCGCTTCGTCGATCGGTACCGCAATTACGGGTCAGGCCGCAGTAGGGGCCATGAAGAAGAACGGCGGCGCTTTCGGCAGCTACATGATTCTTTCGGCGCTTCCCGGTTCGCAGGGTCTCTACGGTTTCGTCTGCTTCTTCCTGGTGCAGAAGGGTCTGACGGACCCGACGATGGTGCAGGGCGCGGCTATCTTCGGCGCCGGTCTGCTGGTCGGTCTGGTGAACATCGCCGCTTCGATCTATCAGGCAAAGGTCTGCGCCAACGGTATCGCCGCTATCGGCAACGGTCACGACGTGATGGGTAAGACGCTGATCCTCGCGGCTTTCCCCGAGCTGTACGCCATCCTGACGGTGGCCGCCACCTACCTGATCGCAACGCTCGACGGCGTGAATCTCTTCTGACGGGGCGGAACGCCCGTCACCGGAAAGGGAGACCCTGCGGGGCCTCCCTTTTTCGTTGCCGTCCTGCGGTCGGGGCGCTCTCCGAATACGAAGGAACGGTTGTCGTGGGACACCACGACAACCGTTCCTTCGGGGGATATGGGTATTACGGCCGAACCGGCGCTCGTTCCGTGACTACCGTCCTTTGCGGCGCGACGAGGTGCGCACCTTCGGGCCTTTGCCGCGGGGCTCTTCCGTACGGCGCGCCGCGGCCCCGGGCAGCAGCAATTCGAAGTCTAACTGGCGTTTTTGCAGGTCGGCGCGCTTCACGCGGATGCGTACCGGGCTGCCCAGCGTCATGCGGATGCCCGTCGAGCGGCCGATGATTTCGTAAAGCTGCTCGTCGAAGGTGAAGAAGTCGCCCTCGATGTCGCGCAGGAACGACATGCCCTCGATGTGGGTTTCGTCCAGCTCGACGTAGACGCCCCATTCGGTGAGTCCCGAGATGTGTCCCTCGAACTCCTCGCCGATGTGCTCTTTCATAAATTCGACCATCTTGTATTTGATCGACGCGCGTTCCGCCTCGGCGGCCACGACCTCGCGGTCCGAAGCGCGTGCGCAGAGGTCTTCCAGTTCCGTTTTGTCGGCCGGCTTGCCGCCCGCGAGGTAATGCGCCAGCAGACGGTGGACCATCATGTCGGGGTAGCGGCGGATCGGCGACGTGAAGTGCGTGTAGTAGGGGAACGCCAGACCGTAGTGTCCGATGTTGTCGGTCGTGTAATAGGCTTTGGCCATCGAGCGCACGGCCATCGTCGCCACGGCGTTTTCCTCCGTGGTTCCCTTTATCTGTTTGAAGAGCTTGTTCAGTTCCTTGGCCACGGCGCGGCCCTTCGTAGCCTTGAAGATGTGCCCGAAGCGGAGGATGAACTGCCGGAAGCGGTCGAGTTTCTCCTCGCTCGGGGTGTCGTGCACGCGGTAGACCATCGTGCGCTCCGCCGAGCGGCCGCTCTCGGTCCTGCGTTTGCCGCAGAACTCCGCCACGCGGCGGTTGGCCAGCAGCATGAACTCCTCGATCATCTGGTTCGACTCCTTCTGCTCCTTGAAGTAAACGCCTAACGGTTTGCCGTTCTCGTCGAGGCGGAATTTCACCTCCTCGCGGTCGAACGAGATCGCGCCGTTCTTGAAGCGCTCCTTGCGCAGCGCCTGCGCCAGCCGGTTGAGCGTCAGCACCTCCTCGGCGTAGTCGCCGCGTCCCGTTTCGATGATCTCCTGCGCCTCGGCGTAGGTGAAACGGCGGTCGGAGTGGATCACCGTGCGTCCGAACCACTCTTCGAGGATGTCGAGGTTTTCGTTGAGCGTGAACACCGCCGAGAAGCAGAGGCTCGTCTCGTGGGGGCGCAGCGAACACAGCTCGTTCGAAAGCCGTTCAGGAAGCATCGGCACGGTGCGGTCCACCAGATAGACCGACGTGCCGCGCTCCACGGCCTCGTCGTCGATTACCGAGTGGGGCCGCACGTAATGGGTCACGTCGGCGATATGCACGCCCACTTCCCAGACGCCGTCCTTTATTTTGCGCACCGACAGCGCGTCGTCGAAGTCCTTGGCGTCCGCGGGGTCGACCGTGAAGGTCGTGACACCCCGGAAGTCGCGCCGCTGGGCGATCTCTTTGGCCGTGACGCGGGCGTCGATGGCCTGGGCGGCCTCCTCGATTTCGGGTTCGAAGCGGTAGGGAAGCTCGTATTCCGCCAGGATCGAGTGCATCTCCGTGTCGTTGTTGCCCGCCATGCCCAGCCGCTCGACCAGTTCGCCCACGGGGCTTTTGCTGCCCGGGAGCCAGTCGGCGATGCGCACCACGACCTTCTCGCCGTCGCGCACGTCGGGATAGGTGCGCTTCGAGAGATAAATGTCCATCGGCATGCGGCGCGAGTCGGCCCGTACGAAAATCTGGTGCGCCCCGACTTCGGCCACGCCCACGTAGGGCTTGCGGTTGCGTTCGATGATCCGCGTGATCTCGCCCTCCAGCTGTCCGTTGCGGCCGCGGTGCATCACCACGACCTCGACGCGGTCGCCGTTCAGGGCGTTCGCGGCATTGCGCTGGTTGACGAAGATGTCGCTCTCCTGCCCTTCGACCTTCACATAGACCGAACCCGAGGGGGCCATGTCGGCCACGCCCTCGTAGTGGGGCAGGTGGGTCTGCATCAGACGGTATTTTTCGCGTGCGCACTCCTCGACGACTCCCTCTTCGAAGAGGCGTCCGAGGATTTCTAACGTTTCGCGGCGGCCCTCTTTCGTGGCGCCTCCGGAAGCCGAAGCCAGGTGCTTCAGCGAGAACTTATTGTTGGGGAATTCCCGGAACATGCTCAATATGATCGAGGTGCGGTCCGTCTTCCGTGCTCCGTTTTCGGAGCGTTGTTTCTGTTTTTTCATCATTTCTTAAAAATTTGCAGGGCTTCGGTCCTCCGTCGGATTTCCGTTGTGCCCGTTTTGCCGCTGTCGCGGCCGGCCTGTGTGCGTTTTGCGGAACCGGGCGTTATTTTTCCAGGAGTTGCAGGGCCAGTTTCCGCATGTAGGCGATGCCCACGCCGATAGCCGCTTCGTCGGGGAAGAATGTCGCCGTGTGCGGGCGTCCGGCCGCGGCGCCCACGCCCAGCCGGTAGAACAGCGACGGGTATTGCTTGCAGTAGAACCCGAAATCCTCGGCCGTGGTGCGCAGGGGCAGCATCTCGACCTTCAGCTTCTCGGCTTTGGCCAGGGCCGTGGCCTGCTTCACGAGGATCTCGTCGTTGACGACGCACGGATAGCCGCGGCCGATCGTCACTTCGGTCTTCACGCCGTGCCGGGCGTCGATGTCCGCGGCGATGATCTCGATGCGGCGGTGGATGATGCCGCGCTCGCGTTCGTCGAACGTGCGCAGCGTTCCCTCCATGTAGATCTCGTCGGGCACGATGTTCGTCGCGCCCCCGGCCTCCACGCGGCCGATCGAGAGCACGCACTCCTCGCCGTTGAGCGCGATGAGGCGCGTCAGCAGTTCGGCGCCGGCCGCCACGGGGTCTTTGAGCTGCTTGCGCATGGCGCCGTGCCCGCCCGTGCCGCGGACGCGGAAGCGCAGTTCGTCGCTTGCCGCCATGTACTTTCCGGCCCGGAATCCGAGGGTCCCGACCTCCAGCTGCGGTTCGACGTGTTCGCCGACGACGGCCCGCACGTCGTAGCCCTCGAACGGCTTTTCGGCCAGCACCAGCGAGGCTCCGCCCGGGTTGCACTCCTCGCCCGGCTGGAACAGCCCGAAGAGCGTGCCCCGGAAATCGGGCGCCTCGGCGAAGGTTTTCAGCACGCCGAACAGCACCGCGGCGTGCATGTCGTGGCCGCAGGCGTGCATCACGCCCTCGTTCTGCGATCTCCACTCGCAGTCGTTCCGCTCCGTGACGGGCAGGGCGTCGATGTCGGCGCGCAGCACCGCGGCGCGCCGGTCGCCTTCGGGGGTCTTGCGGCCCTTGATGCGGGCCACGACGCCCGTCGATGCGATCCGGCGGTGTTCGATGCCCAGTTCGTCGAGCTGCTGTTCGATGAACGCCGCCGTGTCGTGTTCCTTGAACGACAGTTCGGGGTGCGCATGCAGGCGGCGGCGGAATTCGACAGGTTCCATTGATTCTCTGTTTTATCGGTTTGGGTCAGAAAACCGCCTTGACGATTTTCTGTATGTTCGTCGTGCGGCTCATCGTGTAGTAGTGCAGCACGGGCACGCCTGCGGCCATCAGTTCGCGGCTTTGGGCGATGGCCCACTCGGTTCCCACTTCGCGCACGCCGTCGGGATGCGCCTTGACTTCGCGCACGAGTTCCTCGGGCAGCTTCACGCCGAACGTTTCGGGCAGTATTTCCAGGTGGCGCAGCGTCGAGAGGGGCTTGATGCCGGGGATGATCGGCACGGTGATCCCCGCTTCGCGGCAGCGGCGCACGAAGTCGAAGTATTTGGCATTGTCGAAGAACATCTGCGTGATGACATATTCCGCCCCGGCGTCGACCTTGTCGCGCAGGCGGGCGATGTCCGAGGTGATGTCGCGCGCCTCGGCGTGCACCTCGGGATAGCCCGCCACGCCGATCGAGAATTTCGAGTGGTGGCACTCCTCGACCTCGCCGTCGATGAATTTTCCGCGGTTCATGTCGGCGATCTGCCGCACGAGGTCCACGGCGTGGGCGTGGCCCTGCGGATGGGGCATGAAACGCTTTTCGTTCTGCGACTTGTCTCCGCGCAGCGCCAGCACGTTGTGCAGGCCCAGGAAGTCCATGTCGATCAGCGTGTCCTCGATGTCGTATTTCGACAGTCCGCCGCAGATCAGGTGCGGGACCACCTCCACGCCGTAGCGGTTCTGGATGGCCGCCGAGATGCCCACCGTCCCGGGGCGGCGGCGCACGACGTGCCATTCGACGCTGCCGTCCTCGCGCTCGGTCTCCTTGATTCCCTCGCGGTGGAAGGTGATGTTGACGTAAGCCGGGTCGAGGGCCATCAGCGGCTCCACGGCGGCGAATATCTTCTGCATGCCGTCGCCCTTGAGCGGCGGGAGCAGTTCGAACGCGAAGCGGGTGCGCCCGGAGGCGATCGCTTCGTTGATGATCTCTACGACGTTCATACGTTGTTCGGTATAATCTTTTTTACGGTTTCGGCCTCCATTCCGCGGCGGCGTGCGTAGTCGAGCAGCTGTTCGGCGCCGATGGTCCCGACCGAAAAGTAGTCGGCGTCGGAGAACATCAGTCCGCACAGCGCCTCCCCGGGGTCGATCATCCAGTTTTCGGTCAGCCGCATTCCGGTCGTCACCTCGACCGCGAGCAGGTCGAAGACCTCGCGTTTGAGCGAATGGTCGGGCGAGGCCGGGTAGCCGAAGGCCATGCGGCGACCGCGGTACTGGCCGCGGACTGCCTGCTCGGGGGTGGGCGGCGTGCCCGTTTCGTAGCCCCACATCTCGCGCCGCATGAAGGCGTGCACGGCCTCGGCGAAGGCTTCCGTGAGGCGGTCGGCCAGCAGTTTGGCCATGATGGCCGAATAGTCGTCGCCCCCGGCGCGGAACTTTTCCGCCAGCTCCTTCAGCCCGATGCCGGCCGTCAGGGCGAAACAGCCGATCCAGTCGCCGTCCGGTGCGATGAAGTCCGCCAGCGACAGGTTCTCCTCGCCGCGCGTCTGGTTGCGCAGCATCGGGAGGCGTTTTTCGCGCCCTTTCGCGTCCGTCACCAGAATGTCGTCGCCCTCGGAGCGTGCCGGGAAGATGCCCGCGACCCCTTGCAGCGTCAGCAGCCGCTCGTCGCGGATGCGGGCCAGCAGGGCCTGGGCGTCGGCGAAGACCTTGCGCGCCTCGGCGCCCTTTTCGGGATGGTCGAGAATCTCGGGGTAACGCCCCTTGAGTCCCCACGCCGCGAAGAAGAAACTCCAGTCGATGTACGGTTCGGCGTCGGCCACGTCGAAGTCGGGGAAGACCATGCGCCCCGTGTGGAGCGGCACGACGGGTTCGTGCTGCGCCGCGCCGCGCCGCGCCCTGCGCGCTTCGGCGATCGGAATGAGGTCGCGCTCCCGCAGCCGGCGGGCGTACTCCTCGCGCAGGGTCTGCTGGTCGGCTTTCACCTTGTCGGCGTAAAGGTCGCCGTCGGGGCCGAGCAGCTGCGCCAGTATCTGGCTGTTGCGGCTGGCGTTCGCGGAGTGGACCGCCACGCCCGAATAAACCGGGGCAATCTTCACCGCCGTGTGGAGGTCCGAGGTCGTCGCGCCGCCGATGATGACCGGAATGCGCAGCCCTCGCCGTTCCAGCTCCTCGCAGACGCGGGCCATTTCGTCGAGCGACGGGGTGATCAGCCCGCTCAGGCAGATGCACTGCGCGCCCCACGCCACCGCCTCCTCGACGATGCGTTCCGGCTCGACCATCACGCCCAGGTCCCGGATTTCGTAACCGTTGCAGGCCATCACGACCGCCACGATGTTCTTGCCGATGTCGTGCACGTCGCCTTTCACGGTGGCGATCAGCACTTTCCCCGAATTATGCGCATTCGCGGCCGACCCCTGTTCGATATAGGGCGTCAGCGCCGCCACCGCGCGTTTCATCACGCGGGCGGTCTTCACCACTTGCGGCAGGAACATCTTGCCCTCGCCGAACAGCGTGCCGACCTGCTCCATGGCAGGCATCAGCAGCGTGTCGATCACGGCCATCGGGCTTCCCAGCGCCTCGTAACCCTCCAGCGCATCCTGCTCCACGTAGTCGGCCACGCCCTTGAGCATCGCATGGGCGATACGCTCTCCGAGCGTCCCCGCACGCCATGCGTCGGGGGCCTGCGGCTGCGCCTGGGCCGTCTGCTGCACCCCGTGGGCATACTCCGCGAGCCGCTCCGCGGCGTCGGCCCGGCGGCAGAGGATCACGTCCTCGACGCGGCAGAGCAGTTCGGGTTCGATCTGGCTGTACACTTTGAGCATCTGCGGGTTGACGATGCCCATGTCCATTCCGGCCCGGATGGCGTGGTAGAGGAACGCCGAGTGCATCGCCTCGCGCACCGTGTTGTTGCCGCGGAAGGCGAACGAAAGGTTCGACACGCCGCCCGAGACCTTCGCATGGGGAAGGTGCTCCTTGATCCAGCGCGTCGCGTCGATGAACGCCTTGGCGTAGCCGTCGTGCTCCGCAATGCCCGTTGCGACGGCCAGCACGTTGGGGTCGAAAATGATGTCTTCGGGCGGAAATCCGTTGTCCGTCAATAGCTTGTAGGCTCTCTCTGCAACCTCTGCTTTACGTTCGAAGGTGTCGGCCTGGCCCCGCTCGTCGAAGAGCATCACCACGGCCGAAGCGCCGAAGCGGTGGATCTCCGCGGCCCGGCGCAGGAATTCCGCTTCGCCCTCCTTGAGCGAGATGGAGTTGACCACCGACTTACCCTGCGTCACTTCAAGTCCCGCTTGAAGTACCTCCCATTTCGACGAGTCGATCATCACCGGCACGCGGGCGATCTCCGGCTCCGAGGCCATCAGGTTGAGGAACGTGCGCATCGCCGCCGGACCGTCGATCAGCCCGTCGTCCATGCAGACGTCGACGATCTGCGCCCCGGCGTCGACCTGTGCGCGGGCCACCGAGAGCGCCTCTTCGTAGTTGGCTTCGCGGATCAGCCTTGCGAAACGGGCCGATCCGGCGACGTTCGTGCGTTCGCCGACGTTGATGAAGTTGGCTTCGGGGACGATCCGCAGCGGCTCCAGACCGCTCAAGGTCGTGATGTGCTTCGGCGCGGGAACGGGCCGCGGGGCGTAGTCTCCGGATATTTTCGACAATTCGAATATGTGGGCGGGCGTCGTGCCGCAGCAGCCGCCCACGATGTTCACCAGTCCGCGACGCATATACTCGCCGACATCCCCGGCGAACATTTCGGGCGTCTCGTCGTAACCGCCCATCACGTTGGGAAGCCCTGCGTTCGGGTGCGCCGAGATGCGCGTTCCGGCCACTGCCGCCAGCCGTTCGAGGTAGGGCAGCAGCTGCTTGGCCCCGTAGGCGCAATTCAGTCCGACCGACAGCAGGTTCGCATGCGACACCGAGACGGCGAAGGCCTCGACGGTCTGCCCCGAGAGGGTGCGGCCGCTGGCGTCGGCGAGCGTTCCGGAGACCATCACGGGGATCGCGCGGCCCAGCCGCTCGCAGAGCGTGTCGATGGCCCAGAGGGCCGCCTTGGCGTTGAGCGTGTCGAAAACGGTCTCCACCAGCAGGATGTCCGCCCCGCCGTCCACCAGTCCCCGCACCTGATCCGTATATGCTTCGACCAGTTGTGCGAAGGTCACCTCGCGGGCCGCGGGATTCTGTACGTCGGCCGACATCGAGGCCGTGCGGTTCGTGGGACCCACCGATCCCGCCACGAAACGCGGCTTCTGCGGGTTGCGGGCCGTGAACTCGTCGGCCGCGCTGCGTGCGATTCCGGCTGCGGCCTTCGAAATCTCGTAAGCGCACTCTTCGAGCCGGTAGTCGGCCAGCGACACGGCGTTGGCGTTGAACGAGTCGGTTTCGATGATGTCGGCTCCCGCCCGCAGGTATTTTTCGTGAATCTCGCGCACCACGTCCGGGCGGGTCAGCGCGAGCAGGTCGTTGCAGCCCTTGAGCTGCACCGGCCAGCCGGCGAACCGCCGGCCGCGGTAGTCCTCCTCTTGCAGTCCGTAGCCCTGCACCATCGTGCCGAAGCCTCCGTCGAGCAGCAGGATGCGGCGCTCCAGTTGGTCGTATAGCGTTGTCGTCATTTATTTTTCGGTAATTTCTATTTCGTAGAGTTTCGGCCAGTTTTTGCCCGTCACGAAGATGCGGTCCCCCTCGGCGTCATAGGCGATGCCGTTCAGCACGTCGGTCGTCGCGGTCATTTCCGTTTCGGGCAGCAGCCCCGCGAGGTCGACGACGCCCTCGACGACGCCCGTCGCGGGGTCGATGACGACGATCTGGTCGGTGGTGTAGACGTTGGCCCATATTTTGCCGCCGATCCACTCCAGTTCGTTGAGGTATTCGACCGGCGCGCCCTTGTAGGTCACCGTCACGCGCTTTTCGCGGCGGAACGTCGCGGGATCGACCGTGTGGATCGTGGCCGTGCCGTCCGACATGTAGAGCTTCTCGCCGTCGGTCGTGAGGCCCCAGCCTTCGCCCGGATAGCGGAAGTTGCGGATCTTTTGCAGTTTTCCGTTCTCCAGCGAATATACGTGCGCGGTGTTGGACTGCCAGGTCAGCTGGTAGAGCTTCCCGCCGAGCAGGGTGATTCCTTCGCCGAACTCCGAACGGGGCAGGCGCGCCATGACCTCGGTTTTTCCCGTCGCGAGGTCGGTCTTCCGAACGACCGATTCGCCGTGCTGGCCCGTACCTTCCCACATCGTCCCGTCGACGTATTGCAGCCCCTGGGTGTAGGCGTCGGTCGAGTGGGGGTAGGTCGCCGCGATGCGGTAGGTGTACGTTTTCGGCTCGGCCTGTACGGCCGCCGCGGCCTGCGCCTTTGCGCCGGGGCGTTTGGCGCGCGCCGCCGGACCGCCGCATGCGCCCAGCAGCAGGATGGAAAACAGGAATATCGGGGTCGTTTTCATTGTTTCGGAACAAAATAGCTCACAAAGATACGAAAAAGTCGGATGGGATCAAAACGGAATTGCGTGCGGTTCGGTAAAACCTTTCGGCTGGCAAAAGGGGCGTTGCGACTCCAAAGGCTGCGGAAAAGCCGGATGGGATCAAAACGGAATTGCGCACGACTCGGTAGAACCTTCCCCGGCAAGCGGGGCGTTGCGGCCCCAAAGGTACGAAAAACAAACCGTATATCATAATTTGACCGTATTATTACGGGTAATGTCTTGCCGGAAATGGAATAATTTCGTATCTTTGCCTCCCGATTCTGAACGGAAATACGAAGAATAACAAATATAATTCATTCATTATGAACATTGTAAGAGAACAACGCGGCGAGAATAACTCGCTGATCCGCGTGACTGTCGGCGAGGCGGATTACGGGCAGGAGGTCGAAAAGTCCCTGCGCGAGTACAAGCGCAAGGCCAACATCCCCGGATTCCGTCCGGGCATGGTCCCCATGGGCATCGTCAAGAAGATGTACGGCAAGGGCGTCCTGGCCGAGCAGTCCTACCGTCAGGCTTCGAACGCCGTTTTCGAATATCTCCAGAAGGAGGGCATCGACTATCTGGGCGACGTGATTCCCGCGGAGGAGCAGGGCGACTTCGATTTCGACAACGCCACCGAGTTCGAATTCGTGTTCGAGATCGGCGAGGCTCCCGAGATCAAGCTGGAGCTTTCCGACAAGGATAAGCTGACCTACAACAAGATCAAGGTCGACAAGAAGATGCACGACGACTACCGTTCGAACTACCTGCGCCGCTTCGGCCGCCTGGTGGACGCCGAGAAGGTGACTTCGGACGAGGCGCTGTCGGTGACGCTCGACAACGGCGAGATGAACGTTGCGGACGCTTACGTGGGTCTGATCTCGATGGACGAGGCCGACCGCAAGCCTTTCATCGGCAAGAAGGTCGGCGACAAGATGAAGGTGAATATCAACGAACTCTATAAAAATCCCGCTCAGCGCGCCGCCTGCCTGCAGGTCAAGGAGAACGAACTGGAGGGCGTCAACCCCGAATTCGAACTGGAGATCACCAAAATCCGCAAGTTCGCCGAGCCGGAGCTGAACGAGGAGTTCTTCAAGATGGCTTTCCCGCAGGGCGGCGTCACGGACGAAGCCGGGCTGGACAAGTTCATCGACGCGCAGATCGAGGCCGAACTGCGCCGCGAGAGCGACTACCTCTTCACGTTGCAGGTGCGCGACTATCTCGTGAAGAAGGCCGACCTGAAGATGCCCGCGGCGTTCCTCAAGCGTTGGCTCTACACGATCAACGAGGGCAAGTTCTCGATGGAGGACATCGAGAAGGATTTCGACCAGTTCCTGAAGATGTTCACCTGGAACTACCTCCAGAAGCACTTCATCAAGACCGACGGCATCTCCGTTTCGAAGGAGGAGGCGCTCTCCGAAGCCAAGGCGCTGGCCGCCTCGCAGTTTGCACAGTACGGCATGCCCTCGGCGCCGGACGACATGCTGGAGGGTTACGCCGAGAAGATTCTCGCCGACAAGGATCAGGGCCAGAAGATTTACGAGAAGCTCTATGAGGTGAAGGTTGTCGAGGATGTCAAATCGAAGGTCAAGGTAACTGAAAAAGCCGTATCTGCGGACGATTTCGCTAAATTGGCGAAGGAACTTTAAGTTTCGCGGAATTTTATCTATCTTTGGACTTTGCAGGCGTGATGTTTGCAAAGTCCTTTGTGCTTTAAGAACGCGCTTTTAGGGGCGGCTGTGGGTTTTCACGCTTTCCATCCGGTTCTGCGCTCCCGTCCGCCCGCCTGGGAGGCGGCTTTCGGGAGCGACGGGGGCCGGATCGCTTGCGGCGGTTTTCGCGCCCGCTTTAAGAAGCGGGTTTCGGGGGCGATGGGGAATCCGGAATGCTTCCGGCGGCTTGTGCGCTCCTGACCGGCAGAAGGCAGAATATGAAGAGTAAATAAATACGACTATGTCAGAATTTGAAAAATACGCACGGAACCACTGCGGGATCAGTTCGCTGAAACTGCACGATTTCCAGTCGGTAAGCGCGGCCTACGTGTCGCCTACGATCATCGAGGAGCGTCAGCTGAACATCGCCACGATGGACGTTTTCTCGCGCCTGATGATGGACCGCATCATCTTCCTCGGCGCGCCGATCTACGACGACGCGGCCAATATCATCCAGGCCCAGCTGCTGTTCCTCGAATCGGTCGATCCCGAGAAGGACATTCAGATCTACATCAACTCGCCCGGCGGGTCGGTTTCGGCCGGACTGGGCATTTACGACACCATGCAGCTGGTGAACTCCGACGTGGCGACCATCTGCACGGGGCTTGCCGCCTCGATGGGCGCCGTGCTGCTCACGGCGGGCGCCAAGGGCAAGCGTTCGGCGCTCCCGCATTCGCGGGTGATGATCCACCAGCCGCTGGGCGGCGCGCAGGGCCAGGCCTCGGACATCGAGATCACGGCGCGCGAGATTCTGAAAACCAAGCGCGAGCTGTACGAAATCCTCTCGGTCCACTCGGGCGTCCCGGTCAAGAAGATCGAGAAGGACGCCGACCGCGACTACTGGCTGTCGGCCCGCGAGGCGAAGGATTACGGACTGATCGACGAGGTGCTTTCCAAACGAGACAAGTAAACCGCATGGCACAGAATAAGAACAACAACAAGAACGGCGGCGACTGCTGCTCGTTCTGCGGCGCCAAGCGCACGGACGTGGAGATCATGTTCCAGGGTTCGGACGGCGCGAATATCTGTAACAAATGTATCGAGAACGGCTATAAGATCATCGTCGACAACGACATCGCCTCCGAACGGGGACGGCGTCCGGCGGCGGCTCCGCTCAAGATGGAGGAACTGCTCAAGCCGGCGCAGATCAAGGAGTTCCTCGACCAGTATGTCATCGGGCAGGATGCCGCCAAGCGGTATATGTCCGTGGCGGTCTACAACCACTACAAGCGGCTGCTGTACGCCCCGAAGGAGGACGAGGTCGAGATCGACAAGTCGAACATCGTGCTGGTCGGTCCGACGGGCACGGGCAAGACGCTGATGGCCCGCACGATCGCCAAGCTGCTGAAAGTGCCGTTCACGATCGTCGACGCGACCGTTCTGACCGAGGCGGGATATGTGGGCGAGGATGTCGAGAGCATTCTCTCGCGGCTGTTGCAGGTCGCCGACTACAACGTCGAGCAGGCCGAGCGCGGCATCGTCTTCATCGACGAGATCGACAAGATCGCGCGCAAGGGCGACAACCCCTCCATCACGCGCGACGTTTCGGGCGAGGGCGTGCAGCAGGCCCTGCTGAAAATCCTCGAAGGAACGGTGGTCAACGTGCCTCCCCAGGGCGGCCGCAAGCACCCCGAGCAGAAATTCATTCAGGTCGACACGCGCAACATCCTCTTCATCTGCGGCGGTGCGTTCGACGGCATCGAGAAGAAGATCGCCCAGCGGCTGAACACCCGCGCGATGGGTTACGGGCGGCTGAACGCAGATCCCATCGACCGCTCGAACCTGATGCAGTACGTCACGCCGCAGGACCTCAAGTCGTTCGGACTGATTCCCGAACTGGTGGGACGTCTCCCGGTGCTGACCTACATGCAGCCGCTGGAGCGCGCGGCCCTGCGTTCGATCCTCACCGAGCCGAAGAACGCCATCGTCAAGCAGTACAAGCGTCTGTTCGAACTCGACGGCGTGAAACTCGCCTTCGACGACGACGCGCTGGACTACATCGTCGACAAGGCCGTCGAGTTCAAGCTCGGCGCGCGCGGCCTGCGCTCGATCTGCGAGGCGATTATGATGGACACGATGTTCGACATCCCCTCGACCGATGCCCGAAAGTTCACCGTTACTTTGCCTTATGCAAAGAAAAAGATAGAAAAGGCAAATATTTTGGAACTTAAGCAAGTCGGCTAATTTCTTTTTGGCTATCTTTGCCGGAAATAAACAGCTAAAACGCATAAAATACTAACTCCATGTCTACAACGAATTCAAAACTTACGCGCGTTGCCGATAATATCCGCATCCTTTCGGCCGCGATGGTCGAGAAGGCCAAGTCGGGGCATCCCGGCGGCGCCATGGGCGGTGCGGATTTCATCACGGTGCTCTTCACCGAGTTCCTGCGTTACGACCCCGATAATATGGCGTATCCCTACCGCGACCGTTTCTTCCTCGATCCGGGCCACATGTCGCCGATGCTCTATGCGACGCTCTCGCTGGCCGGGCACTATTCGACCGAAGATCTGCAATCGCTGCGCCAGTGGGGCAGCGTGACGCCGGGGCACCCGGAGGTGGACGTGATGCGCGGCGTGGAGAATACGTCGGGACCGTTGGGACAGGGCCACGCCATGGCGCTGGGAGCCGCCATTGCGGAACGCTTCATGGCCGCCCGTTTCGGCGAGTGGATGGCGCACAAGACCTATGCCTATATTTCGGACGGCGCCGTCGAGGAGGAGATTTCGCAGGGCGTGGGCCGCATCGCCGGCCATCTGGGCCTGTCGAACTTCGTGATGTACTACGATTCGAACAACATTCAGCTCTCGACGAAGGTCGACGAGGTGATGACCGAGAACGTGGCCATGAAGTACGAGGCGTGGGGCTGGAACGTGTTGTCGATCGACGGGCACAACATCAATGAGATCCGCGAGGCGCTGGTCGCCGCCGAGAGCGAGACCGAGCGTCCGACGCTCATCATCGGCCATACCGTCATGGGCAAGGGCGCCAAAGGCCCCGCCGGAGAGAGTTTCGAAAACAAAGTCTCGACCCACGGCCAGCCGCTGACGGCCGCCGGGGCCGATTTCGCCGCTACGGTGAAGAACCTGGGCGGCGATGCGGAGAATCCGTTCGCCGTCTTCGAGGAGAGCCGCGAGGTCTTCGCCGAACGTCGCGAGGCGTTGAAGGAGTGGGCCGCGAAGCAGGCCGCCGTCGAGAAGTCGTGGCGCGCGGAGCATAAGGAGCTGGCGCGCAAACTCGACGATTTCCTTTCGGGCAAACTTCCCGAAATCGACTACAAGTCCATCGAGATGAAGGCCGACGTGGCTACGCGCGCCGCATCGGCGACGGTGCTGGGCGTCTTCGCCGAGAAGATCGACAACATGATCGTGGCTTCGGCCGACCTGTCGAATTCGGACAAGACCGACGGTTACCTGAAGAAGACCAAGGCGTTCACGAAGGGCGATTTCAGTGGGAAATTCTTCCAGGCGGGCGTCTCGGAGCTGACGATGGCCTGCGTTGCGAACGGCATGGCGCTGCACGGCGGCGTGATCCCCGTCTGCGGCACGTTCTTCGTCTTCTCCGATTATATGAAGCCCGCCGTGCGCCTCTCGGCGCTGATGCGCCTGCATGTGGTCTACGTCTGGACGCACGACTCGTTCCGCGTGGGCGAGGACGGCCCGACGCACCAGCCTGTGGAGCACGAGGCGCAGATCCGCCTGATGGAGCACCTGCGCAACCACCACGACGAGCGTTCGATGCTCGTGCTGCGTCCGGCCGACGGCGATGAGACCGTCATGGCGTGGAAACTGGCCGTCGAGGAGCACCGCCCTGTGGCGCTCGTGCTGTCGCGCCAGAACATCAAGACCCTGCCGACGCTGGGCGCCATCCGCCGCGAGGAGGCCGCGCAGGTCGCCAAGGGCGGTTATGTGGTGATGGATGCCGCCAAACCCGCCGCGGTGCTGATCGCCACGGGTTCGGAGGTCGCAACGCTGGTCGAAGGCGCCGAACTGCTGGCCGCCGAGGGCATTCCGGTCCGTGTGGTGAACGTCCCGAGCGAGGGGCTGTTCCGCGACCAGCCCCGTTCGTACCAGGAGAGCGTGCTGCCTGCGGGCGTTGCGCGCTACGGCATGACTTCGGGCCTTCCGGTCAATCTCCGGGGACTGGTGGGCGAGAACGGCGTGATCCACGGTCTCGACCATTTCGGCTGGTCGGCCCCCTACAAGGTGCTCGACGAGAAGTTCGGCTACAACGGGGCAACCGTCGCCGCCGAAGTGAAGAAGATGCTCGGGAAATAGCGGAGACCGTCCGGGTTCGGCGGCAACGATTTTCGAGTTGCCGCCGAAGTGACCTATATATAAAATGTGCAGGAGCCACCGCCCGACGCGGTGGCTTTTGTTTTGCAGATTCCGAAATTATGCCTATCTTTGCAGTCCCGTCTGTCAAGCGGGGAAATGTGGAAAGATTTGACTGATTGCAAACCACAATAAAAAATCGCTAAAACAGCACATTTTTTATTTTCAACAGCCAATTTTTCCCATTTTATACGTTTAACCATTAAAAATGTATGAAAATGGGCTTTTTATTTACATCGGAATCGGTGTCCGAAGGACATCCCGACAAGGTTTCGGATCAGATTTCCGACGCAATCCTCGACGAATTCCTGCGCCGCGACGCCAACTCGAAAGTCGCCTGCGAAACCCTTTGCACCACGGGACTCGTGGTCGTGGCGGGTGAAGTGCGCTCGGAGGCGTATGTCGATGTGCAGGGCGTGGCGCGCCGCGTGATCAACCGCATCGGCTACACCCGGAGCGACTATCAGTTCGACGGCAACTCGTGCGGCATTCTGTCGGCCATTCACGAACAGTCGTCGGACATCAACCAGGGCGTCGTCCGCGAAGCCGAGGAGGAGCAGGGCGCCGGCGACCAGGGCATCATGTTCGGCTACGCCTGCAACGAGACCCGCGAGATGATGCCCGCGACGCTGATCCTGTCGCACGTGATCCTCAAGGAGCTGGCCGTCATCCGCCGCGAAGGCGAGGTGATGACCTATCTGCGTCCCGACTCGAAGTCGCAGGTCACGATCGAGTACGACGAGACGACGAACAAGCCGCTGCGCGTGCATACGATCGTCGTCTCGACGCAGCACGACGAGTTCATCCTCCCGGGCGAGGGCCGCAGCGAGAAGGAGGCGGAAAAACAGATGCAGGACAAAATCCGCGAGGACGTGCGCACGATTCTCATTCCGCGGGTCAAGGCGCGTCTGGAGCGCGCCGGCGACCAGCTGGCCGCACTGATCGGCGACGACTACATCCTGCACGTGAACCCCACGGGCAAGTTCGTGATCGGAGGGCCTCACGGAGACACGGGACTTACGGGCCGCAAGATCATCGTCGACACCTACGGCGGCCGCGGCGCGCACGGCGGCGGCGCCTTTTCGGGCAAGGACTCGTCCAAAGTGGACCGTTCGGCGGCCTATGCTGCGCGCCACATCGCCAAGAACCTCGTGGCGGCGGGCGTCGCCGACCAGATTCTGGTCGAGTTGAGCTACGCCATCGGCATCGCGCAGCCGCTGTCGATCTACGTCGATACCTACAATTCACCCCGTCCCGCGGCGTTGGCCGGCATGACCGACGGCGAGATCGCCCGCCGCATCGGGAAGCTCTTCGACCTGCGTCCCGCGGCCATCGTGAAGCGTTTCGGCCTGAAAAACCCGATCTTCGAGGCGACGGCCTCCTACGGGCATTTCGGCAATCGTCCTTACACGAAGGTGGAGAAGGTCTGGGAAAACGGCGTCGAGACCGAGCGCGAAATCGAGTTCTTCGGCTGGGAGAAACTTGATGCCGTGGAGCAGATCAAGCGGGAGTTCGGCCTTTAGCGTCCGGATACGCTGAAAAATCGGGGCGTCCGCGCAGGATGTCCCGATTTTTGTGCGAAAAGGACATACTAACCGGACGTTATTGTGCGTTTGTCCTTCGAAATTGAAATTTAAACGTACAGCTTATGTAATGAAGTTGCCTCTGATTAATAGAACCAAAACATTTAATTCATTATGAAAAAGGCATTTTTGATTTTAGGACTCGTAGCCGTGTCGGCCGCAGCCGGCGGACTTACGGCTTGGACGGTTTCCGCGGACCGCGGAGGTTCCGTCGCATACATCGAGCGCGAGGTGGAACGTACGCCCGCGCTGGGAACCCAGTTTACGTCTTACCAGGCCGAGCAGTATCCCGACCTCACCTACGCCGCCGAGAATGCGGTGAAGGCCGTCGTGAACATCGAGGCCATCCAGCAGGTCGAGATGCCCCAGCGCCGGGGCTACGATCCGTTTCTGGAGTTCTTCGGAATCCCGCAGGATTACGGCCGCGGCGACGGAGGTCCGCAGTACCGCGAGCAGCGGGCCGGCGGTTCGGGCGTGATTATTTCGGAGGACGGCTATGTCGTGACGAACAACCACGTCGTGGACGGGGCTTCGAAACTCAAGGTGAAGCTCAACGACGGGCGTTCGTTCGACGCCAAACTCATCGGCAAGGATTCGGCGACGGACCTCGCGCTGCTGAAGGTCGAGGCCAAGGGGCTGCCTACGCTGGCTTTCGGATCGTCCGATGCGCTGCGTCTGGGCGAATGGGTGCTGGCGATCGGTTCGCCGTTCGACTTGCAGTCGACCATCACGGCCGGCATCGTGAGCGCCAAGGCGCGGCAGCTGGGAGCCATTCCCAACGATTTCAGGATCGAGTCGTTCATCCAGACCGACGCGGCGGTGAACCCCGGCAACTCGGGCGGTGCGCTGGTCAACACCCACGGCGAGCTGGTGGGCATCAACACGCTGATCAAGTCGCAGACGGGAAGCTACGTGGGCTATTCGTTCGCCATTCCCGAGTCGATCGTCCGCAAGGTGGTGGTCGATCTGAAGGAGTTCGGCGTCGTGCAGCGCGCCCTGCTGGGCGTACAGTTCCGCGTCGTGGATCAGGATTTCCTCGATACGGAGGGTAAAGAGTTGGGCATCAAGGATCTGGGCGGCGCCTACGTGGCCGCAGTTGTCGAGGGCGGAGCCGCTTCGGAGGCCGGAATCCGCAAGGGAGACGTGATTCTGGACATTGATGGCGTGAAAATTGTTGAGCCTTCGACGCTTCAGGAGCAGATCGCCAAACGCCGACCCAACGATACGGTTAAATTATCCGTAAAAAGAGACGGAAAGGTGAAACAATTTGACGTTACTTTGCGTAATAAAGCAGGTAAAACGGAATTGGTTACCAAGGAGGACGTCGATGTTGTCGATGCGCTCGGAGGTAAGTTCGCCGATGCGGGCGCCAAACTGTGCCGCGAACTTGACATCAAGGGCGGCGTGCAGGTGGTCGGCATCAAGGCCGACGGAATTCTGGCCCGCGCCCGTGTTAAACAGGGATTTGTGATCACTCACATCAACGACCGCCCGGTCTATTCGCTCGGCGACATGCAGCGGATGACGGAGAAGGTCCGTTCGATCGACGGCGTTTATCCCAACGGCCGTTCGGCAAGCTACACGCTGGTGGAGTAAATCGCAGCCCGGGCGGGTTTATGGATTGCAGTATTATTAGGATAGTTAGAAAAAAATATGCGTCAATTAAAGATTACAAAGTCCATCACCAACCGCGAAAGCGCCTCGCTGGACAAGTACTTGCAGGAAATCGGCAAGGAGGAGCTTATCACGGTCGAGGAGGAGGTGGAACTCGCCCAGCGAATTAAAAAAGGAGACCAGGAAGCGCTTGAGAAGCTCACCAAAGCCAACCTGCGTTTCGTGGTGTCCGTCGCCAAACAATACCAGAATCAGGGATTGAGCCTCCCGGACCTGATCAACGAGGGCAACCTCGGGCTGATCAAGGCCGCCGAGAAGTTCGACGAGACCCGCGGTTTCAAGTTCATCTCCTATGCCGTGTGGTGGATTCGTCAGTCGATTCTCCAGGCTTTGGCCGAGCAGTCGCGCATCGTGCGTCTGCCGCTCAACCAGGTGGGTTCGCTGAACAAGATCAACAAGGCGTTCGCACGCTTCGAGCAGGAGCACGAGCGCACGCCGTCGCCCGAAGAGCTGGCTACGGAACTGGAACTCCCGAAGGAGAAGGTCACCGACACGCTGCGTGTCGCCGGCCGCCACGTATCGGTCGACGCTCCGTTCGCCGACGGTGAGGACAACTCGCTGCTGGATGTGCTGGTGAATCCCGATTCGCCCAATGCCGACCGCGGGCTGATCAACGAGTCGCTGTCGACCGAGGTGGACCGTGCGCTGGAGACCCTCACGGAGCGTGAGCGCGACATCATCAAGTACTTCTTCGGCATCGGAACCTCGGAGATGACTCTCGAGGAGATCGGCGAGAAGTTCGACCTGACGCGCGAGCGCGTGCGTCAGATCAAGGAGAAGGCGATTCGCCGCCTCCGGCATTCGTCGCGGTCGAAACTCCTGAAATCCTATCTGGGATAAAGTTTATGGGATTAGAAAACCGGTCGTGTTGTATACACGACCGGTTTTTTGGTGTCTAATCTTCGTTGATCGGTTGTGGCTTGCCGTTGCGCAGGAAACTTTTCAGGTCGGGTAGTGTGACGTAGCCGTACGACGTTCCCGAAATGTAGAGCGTATCGCCGCAAATGCGTAGGGGCGTGGTCTCTGGATCGAATGGGCTCCAGAAACCGAGCGTTTGCGAACTTTTTCGTCCCCGACTGGCTTGGATGTAATTGTCGCCTTCGACCGAGAGAACGTGGATCGAAGTCTTTTCCAGTTGTGTAATGAGCGCTTTGCCCGATGCTTCGGCCCGTTTGTACTCCTTCAGGATTGCCGCGCTGTTGCCGGCGGTAAAGAGCAGGTAGGCAGCAAATGCCGTCGAGAGGATTTTATTGCTTGTTTTCATGACTTTTCCGTTTTAAATAGTTGTTGTGGAGAGTCTGCAGGTCGTTCATGTCAATGCCCAGTTCGTCCATGCGGGCGAACATGGTGTGCAGTTCGACCCGAATGAATTCGTGTCGCTGGGCTTCGAGTGTCCGAGCCTGCGAGCCTTCGGCGACGAAGAATCCCATGCCGCGGCGGATAAGGATCAGTCCGTCGCTTCCGAGTTTATCGTACGCCCGCATCACCGTGTTGGGGTTGACTTGTAGTGTCACGGCGAGTTCGCGTATCGAGGGGATGCGCTCCCGCTCGGGCCAACGGCCGGAGACGATGGCGCGGCAGGCGTGGTCGTAGATCTGGAGCCAGATCGGCTGGTTGTCGTTGAATTGCATGGCCGGATTATTTGAGAGTTTTTTCCCGGAGCTTGAAATATCCGGTCACCCAGCTTACGAGAGTCCAGTATCCGAAGATCATCGTGTAGGCGCCGTATTCCGGGAGTTGCTTCCGGAGCGGAAAAGAGAGCCTTGCGGTGTCGGAGTGTATGTTGACAGTGAATTCGGAAAAGGGAATGCGGACGAATAATCCGTCTGATGGCATCAGTACCCAGTAGTAGATGATGAAGAATAGGATGAAAGCTCCGGCGAGCAGCAGGAATATTTTCATCGGGTATTCCTTGCCCCAGCAACAGGCCAGCAGCAGCCCGGCCTGCACCGTGAAGATCGTCAGCCATGTAGGATAGATCATGATTCGGATGATGTTGCCGTCGGGGATGTCTGCCGCGGCTGTGACAGGCCACAAGACGAGGCTGAAAAGCAGGGTGGCGATAACCGTTGTGTTGAACCAGATGAAGAGGTATTTCTCCGCCGCCGTGACAGGCAGCGTGTAGGAGCGTACCATCGGCAGCCGCTTGTAGAGGTTACGGCAGCTCAAGCGGGTGACGTAATACATGAATCCCAACATCGTGAAGCAGGCGGTTACGCGGAATTCCCCCGGATCACTGCGCCATGATCCGTAAAACCACGCGAAGACAGAGAGCAGAATCAGAATTGCCAGCAGGCCGTAGCCGTAGTAGCGGGCATTTTCAACGTAATGTTTGCGTGCATATAATACAGTGCGCCGAAAAGAGATGGAGTTATTCATGATTGGTGGGATTTGTGTGAAGAATCGAGGGAATGGTCATGCGGTCGTGGGTGGTGGCTGCGAAGATCAGTTCGAGGTCCGGACGGCTTTCCCGGCCGGTCGTATTGAGGGCGATGCCCTCTTCGCCCGAGAACGAGGGGGTGCTGTAAATCGCTTTCGCGTCTGCGGGCAACGGCCCAAACGTGAGGCGGTGCGACAATTCTTCCGTGGTTGCGGCGAGCACAAGGCCCTGTTCGTCGAGGATGACGATTTTGTCGATCAGGTTCTCGACTTCGCGGACTTGATGGGTCGAGATCACGATGGTGCGTTTCTCGTCGGCGTAGGCCGCCAACAGGCTGCGTAGGATTGTTTTCGACGGGATGTCCAGACCGTTGGTCGGTTCGTCGAGTAGCAGGAACTGTGGATTGCAGGCGAGTGCGAAGGCGATGTAGCTTTTTTTGCGCTGGCCCATGGACATGTCGTGGGGATTTTGTGACGGATCGATTTCGAGTGCTTCGCAATGACTTTCGAACATTTCTGCTGAATAACCGGGGTAGAAGACACCTGTGTGTGAGGCAAAACGGCGGAGTGGAATATTCGGCAGGCTCAGTTCTTCCGGGATCAGCATCAGCCTGGACAGAAAATCCACGCTCCGCTGCCGCGGGGTGAATCCATCGACGGCAATGTGCCCTGTATCGGGTTCGAGCAGTCCGCAGATAAGTTGCAGCAGCGTGCTTTTGCCAGTGCCGTTGCGTCCCAGCAGGCCGTGGATGTGCCCTTCGCCGAACGTCAGCGAGAGATCTGCGAAAACCTTCCGGCGACGGTTGTAACCGAAAGAAACGTTTTGAAAAGCAATCATGGCTGTTATTGTTTTTGTGTATTAGTGTAGTAGTACACTACAAATATAGGGCGATAATTTTATATTCCAAATTTTTTCGGAATTTTAAAAAAAGGGAATGGCTACGCGTCTTAATGGATCGTGGCGTTTTCGTAACCGTGTGTTCGGTGGGTCTGGGGAGCAGGCTCCAACAGCATGACTGTGATCAGAAGTGCGAGTTGTCTAATTGGGTGATTCTGTTAAATGTTGTTACCACACGATCGGCTCCTTGCCCACGGAGCGGAGGTATTCGTTGGCGCGCGAGAAGTGGCGGCAGCCGAAGAATCCCCGGTAGACCGACAGCGGCGAAGGGTGCACGGCTTTGAGGATCAGGTTGCGCTGCGGGTCGGCGATGGCGCCTTTCTTCTGGGCGTAGCTGCCCCAGAGCATGTAGACGATGCCCTCTTTGCGCTGGGCGATGGCGCGCACCACGGCGTCGGTGAAGGTCTCCCAGCCGCGGCCGGCGTGCGACGCGGCTTCGTGGGCGCGGACCGTGAGCACGGCGTTGAGCAGCAGCACTCCCTGTTCGGCCCAGCGGTCGAGGTTGCCCGTAGACGGTATGGGCGTGCCGGTGTCGTCGGAGACCTCCTTGAAGATGTTTTGCAGCGAGGGCGGGAAGGGAACTCCGTCCGCGACCGAGAAACAAAGCCCGTTGGCCTGTCCGGGACCGTGATAGGGGTCCTGGCCGATGACGACCACTTTCAGGCGGTCGAACGGGCATTTGTCGAAGGCGCGGAAGATGTTGCTGCCGCGCGGGAAGATGCGCCGCGAGGCGTATTCCTGCCGTACGAACTCCGTGAGCTGCGCGAAATAGGGTTTTTCGAACTCCGGGGCGAGGAGTTCCTTCCAGTCGGGGGCTATCTTTACATCCATGTTACGAGCGGTTAAAGTCGTGTAAATGTAGTAAAAAGTTCCCGGAATGCCGTGTTTTTGCGGCGGATTTCGGCGGGCAGGGCAAAAAACGGGCGGCATCCGCTGAACTTGGGGTGGACGCCGCCCGTCGCTGATGGTAAGAAGGGGGTTATTTTTGGGTTGCGCCATAGCCCACGACGAGGATTCCGTCGAGACTGCCTTGGGGTTTTTCAGGCCGTTCGGAGAGCTTGTCCCCGCTGCCTTGGAGGTAAAAATCGACGGGCAGCGTATATTTCACGCGCACCTTCTCACCGCGCTGTTCGCCGGGCGTCCATGCTCCGGCGGGCGAGGAGGCGATCACGCGGAGAGCCTCGTCGGCAAGCAGTTTGTCGGGCGATTGCAATACCAGGATATTGCTTACCGAACCGTCCTTTTCGACGATGAACGAGACGATGACACGTCCCTGGATATTGTTTTTCATCGCTTCGGCCGGGTATTGGATGTGCATCTGTATCCAGTTGCGGAAGTCTTTGATCTCGCCGCTCCGGAACGAAGGCATCTTCTCGGTGACCAGGAATGGTTCGTTACCGTCGGGAGCGCCCTGCACGGTTGCGCTTTCGGTCTGGGGCAGGCGGAAATCGACGGGCAGCGTATATTTCACGCGCACCTTCTCTCCGCGCTGCTCGCCGGGCGTCCATGCTCCGGCGGGCGAGGAGGCGATCACGCGGCGGGCCTCGTCGGCAAGCAGTTTGTCGGGCGATTGCAATACCAGGATGTTGCTTGCCGAACCCTCCTTTTCGATGGTGAACGTCACGACCACGCGGCCCTGAATGTTCCGTTCCACGGCCTCGGCGGGGTATTGGAGGTGCTCCTGCACCCACGCGCGGAAGTCGTTGAGGTCGCCGCCGCGGAACGAAGGCATCTTTTCGACGATCAGAAACGGCATGTCTTCCGTGGACGCGGAGGCGATTTCGACCGATCCGGGTTTCTCGTTGAAAACGGCTTCGTCAGCCGCCGGTTTGGCTGCGCCTTTGGTGGTGATCACGATCACGCCGTTTTTACCCCGCGAACCGTACACTGCGGTGGAGGACTGATTTTTGAGGACGCTGATCCGTTCGATCGTATTGGGGGCGATGTCGTCGATGCTCGTCCGCTCGACGCCGTCGACGATATAGAGCGGTTTGGCTTTCCGCTCCTTTTCGGCTCCTGCGGCGCTTTGGGGCGCGGGCGTTTTTTGGTCGCCGGGGGTTACGCTGACGGGGTCGAGCTTGTTGCTCTCGGTCTCCAAGGTGATTTCAAAACTCTCTGCGCCGGATTTGTCGGAGACGCGGACTTTCCGGGTCTGGCAGCCGACGTAGGAGATGACAAGTTCATTGCCGGGAGCCGCTGAAATCTGCGCCGTGCCCTCCTTGCCGGTCACGGTTCCGACGTTCGATCCGCTGATCAGTACGATTGCGCCCGGAAGCGGCTGGCCGTTCTGGAAGACGGTTACGGAGACTTTTTTCTTCGTTGCGTCCTGGGACGCCGTTTCGTCGGCCGGGGCCTTTTCGGTCTCTGCAATCCGGACCTCGGCGGCGCGCGTGGTCAGCGAGAAAGCGCACAGGAGTCCTATCACGGCGGGAAGCGTTCCCGCCAGCCGCAGCAGGGAGTGCCTGCCGGAAGTTTTCGTTGTCATCATTTTAAAGCGTTTTTTGGTTAAGGAATCCCGCAGCCCGTTGGCTATTTCCGGACTATAACCGAATAGCTGCCTGAATATGGTTTTCATGTAATGTTCGATGTCGTACCCTTCGGCCAGCACGTCGCTGTCGGCTTCGAACTCCTCGGCTTCGGTGAGCCGCCGTGCGGCGAGCCATACGAAGGGGTTCCACCACAGCGCGGCCTTCATGCATTCCATCGCCACGCGCTCGGCGGAGTGGCGGTGGGCGACGTGGCTCGCCTCATGGGCTACGATGGCCTGTAACTCTCCGGCCGGGATCTGGTCCCAGAGGTAGATCGAGCGGAAGAACGAGAACGACGCGATCCGCTGCGGGGTGCGCACGAGCGTGAAACGCTCCGTGCGGGTGATCGCCGCACCGCGCCGCAGCCGGCGGATGCGCACGACCTGCCACAGCATGATGCCCGCGACCAGCCCGACCCCGATCAGGTATACCGCCAGGCATATCGCTTCGGGTGTGACGGCCGGAGCCGCCTCTTCGACCACCTCGGCGGTCCATTCGGCCGCGGGCAGTGCGACCGTCGGGGCGACCTCGATCACCTTGCCCGGCCAGACGGGGATGCGCAGCAGCGGAATGACCGCCGCCAGGAGGGTCGATGCGAGCAGGTAGGCCCTGCACCAGCCGAACCGCACGTGCCGTTCGAGCAGGATGGCGTAGGCCGCCAGCAGCACGCCGCTGCAAGCCAGCACTTCGAGGGCGTAGATGGCGAGGGTTTTCACGGCGGTTATTTTTTGGCGTTGCGCATGATTTCGAGAATTTCATCCATCTCCCGGGCGGGGATGTTTTCATGGCGCGAGAAGAACGACACCAGTTGGGCCAGCGAGCCGTCGAAATAGCTGGAAAGCATCGACGACATGACGCCGCGGGCATACTCCTCGCGGCCGATCAGCGGAAAATAGCGGTGGCTCTTGCCCTCGGCCGTATGGCTGACGAAGCCCTTGTTCTCCAGAATCTTGAGAAACGTGGCGACGGTGGTGTACTTGGGGTGGGGTTCGTCGGTCCGGGCGATGATGTCGTTGACCACCGCGTCGCCCAGACGCCAGAGAATCTGCATGATCTCCTCCTCGCCGCGAGTCAGTTCTGTAATCTTGGTATTCATAGGTCGTGTTGTTTCGGGTTTACGACACAATATTACTACTAAATTTTTAGTAAAACAAATTTTTGATCTAAAAATTTAGTAGATAAGCCCGAAATAATTGATACCTATGTTTATAAGAAAGGTGGAGAGGCCTGGTCGGAGTGGTCGGAGCTGGGGGCGAGGCTATCGTAGCTGCCGTTCGGCCTCGTTGTCTTTCTCCTCCTTGTCGTCCTCCTCCCAGTCGAACCACGGGAATTCGTGCCGGCCGCCCAGCGCGAAGCGCGTGTAGGTGATCGGAAGTCCCATTTCGAGAAAGCGGGTTTCATAAGCCGTCTTGACCGAAAGCACCTCGTCGGCGAACCCCGAACCGTAGATGTCGGGTTCGGAGACCTCGCAAGTCAGCCCGTAATGGCGGATGACCTCGCCCGTGTAGGCGTAGAGGTGCTTGGAGTCGGTCTTGAGGTTGATCCACCCGTCGGGCCGGAGCAGGCGGGCGTAACAAGCCAGGTAGAGCGGCGAGGTGAGACGTTTCTTGGCCCGCCGGGTCTTGAGCTGCGGATCGGGGAAGGTGATCCAGATTTCGGACACTTCGTTTTCGGCGAACAGCGCGTCGATGAACTCGATGCGTGTGCGCAGGAAGCCTACGTTGTGCATCCTGCGGTCCGTGGCGGTCTTCGCGCCGCGCCACATGCGTGCGCCCTTGATGTCGATGCCGATGTAGTTGCGCTGCGGGTCGCGCTGAGCCAGCGCGACGGTGTATTCGCCCTTGCCGCAGCCCAGTTCCAGTACGATGGGATTGTCGTTGCGGAAGAAATCACGGTTCCAGTTCCCTTTCAGCGGGTGGTCGCGGTGGAACACCTCGTCGAATTCGGGTTGCACGAAACATTCGAAAGTCAGGTTCTCGCGGAACCTGCGGAGCTTGTCTTTGCCCATAGTGGTCTGTTGTTCCGCCGGACTGCGGGGCCGGCAGGACGGTAATGTGTTTTCGGTTATCTGCTTTGCTGCAGGTCGACGCCGACGGCTTCGACCCCGCGGACGGGGCGGACCGGCGTGACCGAGCAGCGGTAGTCGCCGTGCTGCGTGAGGCGGATTCGGCGGCGGTAGGGGATCGCTGCCTCGCGCATCAGGGCCGCGGGACCTTTCGGGTGCGGGATGACGAGCAGGAACCACTCCCCGAAGCGGAGCGAATCGGGGGTTACGGTGGCGATGCGGACCGTCAACGTGTCCTCCGCGAAGCGGTCGTTGCAGCGCAGGAAGATCACGGCGTCGCGCAGCGACACGGTGTCTGCGTTCGGCAGGCGGATTTCGGCCCGCGAGTCCCACCGGGCGGGGTTGACGTCGGTGACCGCCGACTGGTGGGGCGAGACGCAGCTTCCGGCCAGAAGCGCGGCCGCCACGGCCGCGATATGCCCTGCCGAGCGTTTCACCGCGCTATTGGTTTTGATGCGTTCCGCCGTTATTGCCGCCTTCGCTGCCGCCTCCGTTGCCGTTATTGCCGGCCGGGGCGTTTCCGCCGTTGTTTCCGTTTCCGTTTCCGTTTCCGCGGCGGCGGTTGCGGTTGTTGCGGCTGCGGTTTCCGCCCTCGCGGCCGCCTCCGTTGTTTTCACGGGGTTCGCGGCCGTTGTTCTCGCGGCCGTTGTTTTCGCCTCGGTTATTGTCGCCGCGGCCGTTGTGCGGACGCTCGCCGTTGCCGCCGTTCTGACGCTCCCCTCCGTTGCCTCCGTTGCGCGGACGGTCGTTGCGGCGCGGCTGCCTGTCGGGACGGCCGGGCTGTCCTTCACGCGGCTGGCGGGTCTCTCCGCCGGACTCCTGCGGCGTCTGTCCGTTCTGCCCTGCGGGGCGTCCCTGCTCGCCGCGGCCCTTGTTGTTGCGGCCGCCGCGCTTGCGGCGTTTGGCCTGGTCGAAGCGGGTGATGCTGTCCTCCTCCGAACGGTAGGTCGGCTCCTCGATCTCCGGGCGGATGTCGTCGGCGTCCTGCAACCGTTCGACCTTCTTGCCCTGGCGGTTCAGCGCCATGATCTCCCGCACGCGCGAAACGGGCAACGTGGTGACGTTGGCCATCGCCTCCTTCGACGAAGAGAAGGTCATCGTTCCGGCCAGCACGTCGCTCTTGACGCAGAACCATTCGCCTTCGGCGGCCTGGAGCGGTTCGCGCAGGCGCGGGAACTCCTTGCGGGCGTCGACATAGGTGTCGTATTCGTACATCATGCAGCACTTGAGCTTCGAGCACTGCCCGGCCAGCTTCTGGGGGTTGAGCGAAATGTCCTGCACGCGCGCGGCTCCGGTCGTGACGCTCGAAAAGCTCGACATCCACGACGCGCAGCACAGTTCGCGGCCGCAGGCGCCCAGTCCGCCGATGCGTCCGGCCTCCTGGCGGGCGCCGATCTGCTTCATCTCGATGCGGATGTGGAACCGTTCGGCGAAGACCTTGATCAGTTCGCGGAAGTCCACGCGCTCGTCGGCGATGTAGTAGAAGATGGCCTTGATCTTGTCGCCCTGATACTCCACGTCGCCGATTTTCATGTTCAGGCCCATGTCGGCGGCGATCTGCCGCGAGGCGATCATCGTCTCGTGCTCCAGCGCGATGGCCTCCTGCCACTTTTCGATATCGTAGGGTTTGGCCTTGCGGTAGATCTTCTTGTATTCGCCGTTGTAGGGGTTGAATCCCGTGCGGCGCATCTGGCGCGCCACCAGGTCGCCCGTGAGCGACACGACGCCGATGTCGTGGCCCGGCGACGCTTCGACGGCCACGATGTCGCCCCGTTTGAGGTCGAGGTTGTTGACGTTCTGGTAGAACGAACGGCGGGTGTTCTTGAAACGCACCTCGACGATGTCGCTCGGCATGTTGACCGGGTACTCGTCGAGCCAGGCCGTTTCGTGGAGCTTGAAGCACCCGTCGCAGAGTTTGGCTTCCGGCTCCGAGCCGCAGTTGCAAAAGGCGCACCCGCGGCCCACTTCGGGTTTGCAGGCGCCCGTATGTCGTTTTTCGGTATCCATGATTGGGTATAATTTGCGTAAAGATACAAAATAATTCACAATTCAGAATTCAGAATTCACAATTTTGGCTTATTCGGGAACTATGCCTGCAAACTGAATTTATGAATTGCGAATTGTGGATTGTGAATTCCCGTTTGCATGCAAACGGCTGATGCTGCGGCGGATGCGCACGATCATCATCACGGCTGCGGCCGACAGTCCGAACGAGAAGCCCAGGAAAAGCCCCGAAGGACCCATGCCCATCGTGAAACCGAACAGGTAGCCCGCCGGGAGGTTCAGCAGCCAGTAGGAGACGAAGGCGATCGGCATGATGATCTTCACGTCCTGAATGCCCCGCAGGATACCCACCGAGACGTTCTGGATGCCGTCCGACAGTTGGTAGAGCGCAGCGAAGACCATCAGGTTCGAGGCGATGGCGATCACCTCGGCGTTGGTGGTGAAGAAGGTCGGGATCACGTTGCGCATCGTGATGAAAACCAGCGCTGCGAGGGCGTTCCACGCCAGCACGAGGTGGTACGACGCCTTGGCCGCGAGCGACAGCTGGCCGATGTCGCGCGCGCCGTAGCAGTGCGACACGCGGATGGTGGTGGCCGCGCCGATCGACATGACGATCATAAAGGCGCAGTTGCCGATGGTCGTGGCGATCTGGTTGGCGCTCATCGTCTCCTTGTTGAACCACCCCATCATAATTCCCGTGCCGACGAAGGCCGAGGCTTCGAGGAACATCTGCATCGAGATCGGCAGGCCCATGTGCAGCAGTTGTCTGACCGACGCCCACGAGTAGTTGCGCGGCGAAAAGCCTTCGAGATAGACGCGGTATTTGCTGCGGCTGTAAAAGTAGCCGATCATCAGCATCGGGGCGATGATGCGCGACATCAGCGTGCCCAGGCCCGCGCCCTCGGCGCCCATCTCGGGAAATCCGTAGCGGCCGTAGATGAACACCCAGTTGAAGCCGATGTTCGCGAGGTTGGCCGCGATCGTGACGAACATCTCGACCTTCGTGTTGCCCACGCCTTCGAGGAACTGCTTGAAGGTGAAGAACAGCATGATGAACGGCATGCTCCACACCAGCATCCTGTAATAGGGGATGGCCATGTCGACCACTTCGGCGGGCTGGCCGAGGTGGTACATCAGCGGGATGACGGCGTACTGCACGGCGGCCATCGCCACGCCCAGCAGTCCGTAGAAGAGAATGCCGTTCTGGAGCAGTCCCGACGATTTCTCGCGGTCGCCCTGCGCGTAGAGTTCGCCCACGAGGGGCGTCATGCCCAGTGCGATGCCGATGGCGGCGATGAAGAGGATGAAGAAGACGGCGCCGCCGAACGACACGGCAGCCAGCGGCGTGGGGTCGTCTCCGCCGTAGCGGCCGACCATGAGGTTGTCGGCGAACTGCGTCAGGATCTGGCCCAACTGCGTGAGCACCACGGGCAGCGCCAGCCGCAGGTTGGCCTTGTATTGGTCTTTGTATGTTGCGAATTTGTACATAGGTGCGCAAAGGTACGAATAATCTCTGGGAAAAGAGAAGAAAGGTTTGTGCGGATTTTTCCAAGTTGAAATAACATAGTTCCTGGTCAATATTGACTTTCGGGGATTTTTTGCTGAAATTTGTGGGAGCAATACCCCAAAAGAGCGTTGTATTCTGCAAAACATTTTCTATCTTTGTCTTGCTGTCCGGATGGGCAGCGACATATTGTTGGCAGAAGTGTTTCGCTTTTATTCTTGAATGGAAATCTGGAAAATTTCACGTGAACAAGAATAAGCAATACAAACACTCATCGCCGTGTATAGTTATATCATTCTTGATATACTGTCCGGTGTGGGGTATTGTTTATTTGTTCACGGGTATTCCAGAACCTCCATTCAGATAAACGAACGACTCCACACTTCTTTTTTGACAACCGCCATATAGGAGCCGAGTGGCGCATATCTCAGTGCTTATGGAAAATAATTGAATTGGCAATAATTGTGGAAATAGATTCCTGTAATATTAGTGATAAATATTTGTAAATTAATAAAATATAAATTATGAAACAGTATAGGGTAATTGGGGTGTCGATATTTTTTTGTCTTTCATTTTTGGGGTGTAAAAATTACGAAAACCAAAAGGATAAAATGATACGATCCGTATGCGATTACAAAGCAATGCAAATCGAAAACGGAAACGTGGACTATGAGAATCTGTGTGATTTAAACCGGATTTTATCCCGATTCAGGGATACCATGCAGATGAGTTTAATCGAATATTGTTCGCAGAAAAGAGAGCAGAGCGAACGGGACTTAAAGTTGTCACAGCAGATACGCTTGAGTGAATATGACCTTATGACAGGGTCATCCAGAGCGGCTCTTGATAAAATGAAGCCGATGAATTATTATGAACAAGATTTGAAAAAATTGAAATCTATCCTAATGAAAACAGATTCATTGGCACTCAACTCGGACATGTATGCGAAAACGATCTCCGGGTATTTTACAATGGCATTGAGTAAATTAAAAAAGAAGAACAAGGCCGATGCCGATTTTATGGGGCTTCTTCTCTTTTTTGCAGGGAACTCTCAAATTATTTCGGACAAATACGAGATCGTTTATAATGCGTATTATGATGCGGTCCGATTTTTAATAACCGAACCGGAGTTTTGGATTTCAGATTATTGTAATATCGTGTTGAAAACGATAAAGGCATTTTCGGCGAAATTGGAGGCGGATGAATTTTATTCGATTTATATGGATATGGTAAACCATACTGCGGCTGACTATCTTGGTCCCGATCTTGTTGATATTATAAATACATACACTCGGTATGCGTATGTTACGGATAAGGAAACTGAATTTGAAAAATATTTGGCAATTTCATTGGAATAACGATCATACATTTAAAAATTGAAAACTATGGCTGGAAATTTATGGAAAATGACAGCGATCAAAAATGCTGGAAAACTGACGAAGGGAATGAGCGTCGAGATTCTTGTAACCGGAACATCAGCAAAACCGAGTGTAAAACAAATTATCGAGGCAATCGAAGACAAATACGGCGTAACCGTATCGAGTTGTCATTGTGGATATGCTAATTTTGAGATTGAGAAATTGAATTGAACCGATAGCTGTTTATGTAATAAGGGAGAACCGCACGGTCCTCCCTTATTACATAAACAGCTGTTTGGTTTTACGCCACGCGCAGCTTCACGCCGTGGGCCTTGTCCGACTCCACGACCACGGTGTCGCCCTCGTGGAGCTTGCCGTCGATGATCAGCGACGAAAGCGGCTCTTCGACGTTGTCCATCAGCGTCCGTTTCAGCGAGCGGACTCCGTAGCGCGATTCGTAGCCCATGGTCGCCAGGCGGCGTTTGGCCCCTTCGGTGATCTTCACCTTGTAGCCCAGCTTCTTCGTGCGGTTGAGCAATCCCTGCAACTCCAGCTCGATGATCCGTTCCACGTCGGCGATTTCCAGCGTGCGGAACAGGATGATGTCGTCGATGCGGTTCAGGAACTCCGGGGCGAAGGTCTGCTCCAGCGCCTTGCGGTATTCGCTCTGGGGCGTCCGGTCGGCCACGGCGCTCTTCGAAGTGGTGCTGTAACCCACATGCACCGATTTCTGGATCACGGCCCGCGAACCCACGTTCGAGGTCATGATGATGATCGTGTTGCGGAAATCGACCCTGCGTCCCGAGCCGTCGGTGAGGTGCCCCTCGTCGAAGATCTGCAACATGGTGTTGAAGACCTCGGGATGGGCCTTTTCGATCTCGTCGAAGAGCACCACGGCGTAGGGCTGACGACGCACGGCCTCCGTTAACTGGCCTCCTTCGCCGTAACCGACGTATCCGGGGGGCGAGCCGATCAGGCGCGCCACGTTGTGTTTCTCGCTGTATTCGCTCATGTCGATCCGGATCAGTCCGCGGTGTTCGTCGAACAGCCATTTCGACACCTCCTTGGCCAGCAGCGTCTTGCCGACGCCCGTGGGCCCGACGAAGAGGAAGACGCCGATGGGGCGGTTCTCGTCTTTCAGACCCGCGCGGGAGCGCCGGATCGTGCGCGAGATCTTCTCCACGGCCTCCTGCTGCCCCACCACGCGCCGGGCGAGGTGGTCGCGCAGGGTTTGCAGACGGGCCATTTCGCCGCTCGAAACCCGCTCGGCCGGGATGCCCGTCATCGCCGTGATGACCTGCTGGATGTGCTCCGCGGTGATCTCCACGGGGTTGTTTTCCAGCGAGCGTTTCCATTCGGCGCTGGTTTCGCCCAGCTTCGAGCGCAGCGCGATTTCGCGCATGCGGGCCGAGGCGGCCTTTTCGTAGACCAGCGCTTCGACCGCTTCGCGGCGTTCGCGCTTGGCTTCGCAGAGCGCCGTCTTCATGGCTTGCAGCTCCTCGGGTTCGCGCGCCGATTGCAGGTGGGCCCGCGATCCGGCCTCGTCCATGACATCGATGGCCTTGTCGGGGAAGTAGCGGTCGGTGATGTAGCGTCCGGTGAGGTTCACGCAGGCCTGCAACGCCTCCTCGGTGTAGTGCACCTTGTGGTGGCGCTCGTAGTGGGGCGCGATGTTGCGCAGGATCTGGAGCGTCTGCTCGGGTGTCGTCGGCTCGATCACCACCTTCTGGAAGCGGCGTTCGAGGGCCGAGTCGGTCTCGATGTTCTCGCGGTACTCGTCGAGCGTCGTGGCGCCGATGGTTTGCAGTTCGCCGCGCGCGAGGGCCGGTTTGAGGATGTTGGCCGTGTCGAGGCTGCCCTGCGTGGAGCCGGCGCCCACGATGGTGTGTATCTCGTCGATGAAGATGATCGTGTCCTTGGCTTTGCGCAGTTCGTCCAGCAGCTGCTGCATGCGCTCCTCGAACTCGCCGCGGAACTTCGTGCCCGCCACGAGCGACGAGACGTCGAGCGAGAAGAGCGTCTTGTCGGCGATGGTGTAGGGCACTTCGCCGCGCGCGATGCGCAGCGCAAGCCCTTCGACGATGGCGCTCTTGCCCACGCCGGCCTCGCCGATCAGGATCGGGTTGTTTTTCTTGCGGCGCGAGAGGATCTGCACCACGCGTTCGATCTCCTGCTCGCGGCCTATGACCGGGTCGATCTTCCCCTCGCGGGCCAGCCGCGTGAGGTTCACGCCGAACTTGTCCAGCAGGTGGGCCGGGCCTTTCTCCTCGTTCCTGTTCTCCTCGCCGAAGTCGAGCATGTGAACCTGCACTTCGGTGCGGAAGTCGTCGCCCACGGCGAATTTTTGCAGGTCTCCCGACACGCTGTCGGCCGTCACGCCGTACATCTCCAGCACGCGCGCGGTCGCCGTCGAACGGTCGCTGATGATGGCCAGCAGCGCGTGGGCCGTCGACACGCTCCGGGCGACGCCCGGCATTACGAGCAGTTCCTCGGTGAAGTCGCGGTAATACTCCTCGGGCGACCGGGTCTCCTGCTGTTTGGCGCTGATTACCTCGCGTTCGATGCGCAGGCGCACCTGATAAAGCTCCCAGTCCTTGAGCCGGGAGGATAAAAGCTGGTAGGCGAGCGACCCCTCTTCGCGGAGCAGTTCCAGCGTGAGGAAGTCCTTGAGCGAATGCGTCATTCCCGCCTTCGTCGTGTTGAATGCCGAACGGGCGATGATGCCCTCCAACGTTTTCGAAATTTTTGGTTGCATGTTGCGTCGTCGTTATGAATTCGCCATACTAACGAGAGCGCGTATGTGATTATTATGCGGCCGTTTTTGTTTAGTGTCTGAACTTTGGTGGCTGACGCAGAGGCCTTTCCGTCGGACGGGCATTTTCGGAGCAGCCCCAAGGCATCGGGTTTACCGGCTGACTTCCAGTGTCTTTCGGGCTTTATTGGAGTGTTTTCGGACGGAATTGTATAGCATCGGCTTTTTTGTGGTGCGACTTGCCGGAATGTTCCGAATATTTCGCTGACGATCACCGAAATCCGCCCGGAATGCATTTCCGGCCTTTTGGGGTATAAAATTTTATTTCGGGTGATTTCGTGACGGAAAAGGCTCTCCCGGACAGTCGGTTTTAGCTCTCCGCCCGCCGGGTTTTCAGCTGCGGGGCCACTCGCCGACCTCCATGTCGCGCATCTCCGCGCCGTCGATCGTAAGGCGTACGGCCGTGCGGACCTTGTGGAAGCCGAACTCCCCGGCGGCTCCGGGGTTGACGTGGAGCAGGTCGTAGACGGGATCGTAGATGACTTTGAGGATGTGGGAATGCCCGGCGATGAAGAGTTTCGGGTGCACGGACTGGATTTTCTGCACGGCGCGCGGGTCGTAATGGCGGGGATAACCTCCGATGTGGGTCATCAGCACCTGCACCCGCTCGCACTCGAAGGCCTGGAACGCGGGATAGACGCGGCGGGTCATGCCGCCGTCGATGTTGCCGCTCACGGCGCGGAGCGGCTTGAATGCGGCGATCCGGTCGGCCAGCTCGATCGAGCCGATGTCGCCCGCATGCCAGATTTCGTCCACGTCTTTCAGAAATTCGCGGAGCGTGTCGTCGAAGGTTCCGTGGGTGTCGGATATAATGCCGATGCGTTTCATTGGTACTTGTCTTTCCACAGCTGCGCCATCCGTTCGGCGATTTTGGCCTCGGCGGCGTTCTGCGTGTCGGGTTCGTAGAACTTCGTGCCCGAAAGGCTCTCGGGCAGGAACTCCTGCTCGGCGAAGTGTCCGGCGTAGTCGTGGGCGTATTTATAGCCCTTGCCGTAGCCCGCCTTGTCCATCAGGCGGGTCGGGGCGTTGCGCAGGTGCAGCGGCACGGGACGGTTCGTGGTGTCGCGCTCGACCAGCGACATCGCCTTGTTGATGGCCATGTAGGCCGAATTGCTCTTGGGGCTGGTGGCCAGGTAGATCGTCGTCTCGGCCAGCGTGATGCGCGCCTCGGGCATGCCGATCTTGTGCACCGTGTCGAAGCAGGCGTTGGCCAGCAGCAGGGCGTTGGGATTGGCCAGCCCGATGTCCTCCGAGGCCAGGATCACCAGACGCCGGGCCAGGAACCGCGGCTCCTCGCCCCCGGCCAGCATCCGCGCCAGGTAGTAGATCGCGGCGTTGGGGTCGCTGCCCCGGACCGATTTGATGAAGGCCGAAATGACATCGTAGTGCTGTTCGCCGTTCTTGTCGTAGAGGGCGATGTTCTGCTGGAGGCAGTCGGTGACGTACCGGTCGGTGATCGTCACCTTGCCGTCGGTGGCCCCGACGACGATTTCGAGGATGTTGAGCAGCTTGCGCGCGTCGCCGCCCGAGAAGCGGAACAGCGCGCCGGTTTCCGTGACCTCGATGTCGCGCTCTTTCAGCTCGGTGTCGGTCGTCAGGGCACGGTCGAGCAACGTTTGCAGGTCCTTGTCTTCGAGCGACTTGAGGATGTAGACCTGACAGCGGCTCAAGAGCGGCGAGATCACCTCGAACGAGGGGTTTTCGGTCGTCGCGCCGATGAGCGTGAAGACGCCCTGTTCGACGGCCCCTAAGAGCGAATCCTGCTGCGACTTGTTGAAGCGGTGGATTTCGTCGATGAACAGCAGCGGGGCCTTCTGGTCGAAGAACCGCTGCTTGCGCGCCGACTCGATCACCTCGCGCACGTCCTTCACGCCCGACGTGACGGCCGAGAGGGTGAAGAACGGGCGTTCCAACTGTGTGGCGACGATCTTCGCCAGCGTGGTCTTGCCCACGCCCGGAGGTCCCCAGAGGATGAACGACGGGACGTTGCCTGTCTCGAAGAACTTGCGGAACACCCCGTTTTTGCCCACGAGGTGCTCCTGCCCGATATATTCGTCTATCGTGCGGGGGCGCAGTCGTTCGGCTAAAGGAATGTTCGGCATGGCATGTTCGATTTATTAGGAACAAAGATAGGAAATTTTCAAAAAATAATCCTATATTTGTCGAACATACTGACAAACACGGAAAGTGTAAGTCTGTTCCCGAATCGTGAACGTAGGAAATTCATTGCAAGAGAGGAATAGGCAAACATCTTGCCGCGTCGTATCCGTATTCTGCGGGTATAGGCGTGGGAGCTGTCGCTTATTTTATCTTGCAAGGTATCCTACGACCTACGATTCTGAAATGGGCTTCGGCACCACGCTTTTCTTTTTTGTTTATGCCGCCGGGGTGCGGGTGGCTGAAAAGCCTCGATTATGAAAAAGTTATTGCTGACGATTTGTTCCTCGTTGTTTTGTGTGCTGTCCTATGCGCAAACGGAACATTTGACGTTCAAAGGTCTGCCGATAGATGGCAGCAAACAGGAATTTGTGAAAGAATTGCAGAGCCAAGGATATGTGTATGTAGATGACGATATTTTATCTGGTACATTTATAGGCCGGGATAGTTATGTTTTTATTTATGGTACACCCATTACGAATACCGTATGGAGAGTCGTGGCTTTATTCGAATCACCATATGATAATTGGAGCTCTATTAAAAGGGCGTATGACGAATTGGTGGATATTTACACGGAAAAATATGGTGCGCCTATCCTTGATCAGAAAGAGTTTAAGTCGCCCTGGAGAGAGGGTGATGGACATGAGTTAACAGCCTTGAGGTCTGATCGGTGTGTTTATGGAACGATGTTTGCATATACAAAAGATGGAGTGGATATTGGATATGTTGAGATTCGCATGACAACTCACTGTCAAATAATGATAGGATACCAGGATAGTATTAATTCCGCTTTGTTGACAAAAGAGCGAGCTAATGAAATTTGAATGAAAAAAGAGACTGTCGTCTATAGACAGCCTCTTTTTTTTGTTGCATTCTAATTTATTACTCCTCCGGCTTGCGCAGCTCCAGATACAGCTCGTCGAGCTGCGTCTGGTCGATGTAGCCCGGGGCGTCGAGCATCACGTCGCGGCCGGCGTTGTTCTTCGGGAAGGCGATGTAGTCGCGGATCGACTCCGAGCCGCCGAACAAAGAGCACAGACGGTCGAAACCGAACGCAAGGCCGCCGTGAGGGGGCGCGCCGTACTTGAAGGCGTTCATCAGGAAGCCGAAGCGCTTCTGTGCCTCCTCGGGCGTGAAGCCCAGCAGTTCGAACATCTTCTCCTGCAACTTCGAGTCGTGGATACGGATTGAACCGCCGCCGATCTCCGTGCCGTTGCAGACGAAGTCGTAGGCGTTGGCGCGCACGCGGCCCGGGTCGCTGTCGAGGTATTGCACATCCTCGAGCTTGGGCGAGGTGAAGGGGTGGTGCACGGCGTAGTAACGCTGCGTCTCGTCGTCCCACTCGAACAGCGGGAAGTCCACCACCCACAGCGGGGCGAACTTCTGCGGGTCGCGCAGCCCCAGCTGCTGGGCCACTTCGAGGCGCAGGGCGCACAGCTGCGTCAGCGTCTTGAACTTCTTGCCGCAGAGGATGAAGACCATGTCCCCGGCCACAGCGCCGCAGCGCTCGGCCATGGCGCGCACCTCCTCGGGGGAGTAGAACTTGTCGATCGACGACTTCACGCCGTCCTCCGCGACGCGAATCCAGACGAGGCCCTTGGCGCCGATCTGCTGCCGCTTGACGAACTCCGTCAGCGAGTCGATCTGCTTGCGGGTGTACGCGGCGCAGCCCGTGGCGGCGAATCCGGTGATGTATTCGGCCTCGTCGAAGACCGGGAAGCCGTGCCCCTTGGCGAGGTCGGTGATCTCCGCGAACTCCATGCCGAAGCGCAGGTCGGGTTTGTCCGAACCGTATTTCTCCATCGCTTCGATCCACGGCATGCGGCGCAGCGGCTCGGTCAGCTCGATTCCCATGACGTGTTTGAACATGTGCTTGGCCCAGC
>ERZ791734.699-NODE-699-length-40846-cov-7.287073_pt1 | contig 40846 bp, 46 predicted proteins | sample MGYA00509953_ERZ791734 | MGnify/ENA primary metagenome ERZ791734 (study PRJEB30046, sample SAMN00792038) | human gut metagenome | study: EMG produced TPA metagenomics assembly of the A metagenome-wide association study of gut microbiota in type 2...
AAAAAGTGTTCACCATGTCCCCGAACACCTGTCTACCATGTCCCCGGACTGTACACCCTCAAGGGAGAGGGGGTCGTCTGTGCAGACATTATTTTGTGGGGATCCCTCAGCCCACAGGGAGAGGGTGACAACCTATTCCCTGTGGGTGAGGGATGAGGGAAAATTACGTCCGAAACGCCTCTAACCGCGTAATCTGCCGCCCCTCCCCGTCAAAATTCTCCGCCGCCAGCCAGGCGCGCAGCTCTGCGTCCCTTTGCGGCCATTCGCCGTCAATAATAGAAAGCATATCGCTGTCGCGGTTACGCCCCTTGCGCACCAGCTTCTGCCGCAGCCGCCCTTCCCAGACAAACCCCAGACGCTCCGCCGCCCTGCGCGAGGCGATGTTCATCGAATCGCACTTCCACTCCACCCGGCGGTAGCCGTGTTCGAACGCATTTTTCAGCAGCAGCCATACCGTTTCGGTCCCGATGCGGGAGCCTTTCATCTTCCGCGACCAGGTCACGTGACCGATTTCGACCGACCCCAGCAGCCGCTCGTTGGCCATATAGCTCACCAGCCCCACCGCGCGCTCGGTGCGTAAATCAATGACGGCAAACGGCACCAGCTCATCGTCCATCACCTTCGCCATGATCCAATGCGCAGTGGCTTCCACACTCATGGGCTGCGTGCTGGCAAGCCATGTCCAGTCGCTGTCGTCGCCCAGCGCGTAGGCCTCATAGAGATCGGCCGCGTGGCGATCGGCATCCAGCGGCTCCAGACGGCAATACAGGCCGAACAGCGGCGTGCGGGTCAGCACGCGCGCGCCTTTCCAGTCGGGAACAATATCGTTGACGGTTTGACCATGTTGATTGATTTCGGGCACGGCAATGACTCCCTGAAAGGTAAGGAGTTTGTTATAGCAGGTTAAAAAGCGGGCGAAAAGCAGCGTATGTTAATAGCCCGAACGCATGCATTATTCCTGGAGGGTATAAGCAAAGCAGAATTTCGACTTTGCGTATGTCCTTCGCCAGCCTAACGTAGCGGAACATAAAACAAACAATATATTTTCTTCAGGGATCGCTATGACAAAAAAACTGCTGCCTTTACTGGTGCTGGCTACACTTTCCGCTGCGGCTCACGCGGCTACACCCCCCAATACGCTGGTTGTCGCCCAGGGACTTGATGACATTGTGAGCCTCGACCCGGCTGAAGCCAACGAGCTTTCCAGTATCCAGACCGTGCCCAGCCTGTATCAGCGCCTGGTGCAGCCGGACCGCAACAACCCGGAAAAAATCACCCCGATTCTGGCGGAAAGCTGGCAGGCGGACGCGGCAGCAAAAACCCTGACTATCAAACTCAGGCCCGATGCCAGATTTGCCTCCGGCAACCCGCTGCGTCCGGAAGACGTGATCTTCTCCTATACCCGCGCCGTGACGCTGAACAAATCCCCGGCCTTTATTCTCAACGTGCTGGGATGGGAGGCGGGCAACATCGCCAGCCAGCTGAAGAAAGTGGATGACCACACCGTGCAGCTGCACTGGACGGCGGACGTCAGCCCTGCCGTGGCGCTCAACATTCTCTCCACGCCGATCGCCTCCATCGTCGATGAGAAGCAGGTCGCGGCGAACGTGAAGGATAACGACTTCGGCAACGCGTGGCTGAAAATGCACTCGGCGGGCAGCGGCGCGTTCAAAATGCGCGTCTACCAGCCGCATCAGGCCATTGTGCTGGAAGCCAACGACTCGGCGCCCGGTGGCGCGCCGAAGCTTAAGAGCATCATCATTAAAAACGTTCCCGATCCGGCTTCCCGCCGCCTGCTGATCCAGCAGGGCGACGCGGACGTGGCGCGCGATCTGGGTGCAGACCAGATTAGCGCGCTGGACGGCAAGCCGGGCGTGAAGGTACTGAGCATCCCGTCTGCGGAGCAGAATTACCTGGTGTTTAACACCGGCAACAGCACCAACCCGCTGCTGAATAATCCGGCCTTCTGGGAAGCGGCGCGCTGGCTGGTGGACTATGACGGCATTACCAAAAACCTGCTGAAAGGCCAGTATTTTGTCCATCAGAGCTTCCTGCCGGTCGGTCTGCCGGGCGCGCTGGAAGATAATCCGTTTAAATTTGATCCGGCGAAAGCGAAAGCCATCCTCGCCAAAGCGGGTATTAAAGACGCCCACTTCACCCTGGACGTGGAGAACAAGCCGCCGTTTATCACCATCGCGCAGTCGATGCAGGCGAGCTTCGCGCAGGGTGGCGTGAAGGTGGATCTGTTGCCCGCCGCCGGTAGCCAGGTGTACGCCCGCGTGCGTGCGAAACAGCATCAGGCGGCAATTCGTCTGTGGATCCCGGACTACTTTGATGCGCACTCCAACGCCAGCGCCTTCGCGTGGAACGACGGCAAATCCAGCACCGTGGCCGGACTGAACGGCTGGAAAATTCCGGAGCTGAACAAGGCCACGCTGGCGGCGGTGGCCGAGCCGGATCCGGCGAAACGTCTGGATCTGTACAAGAAAATGCAGGAACAGCTGCAGCACAACTCGCCGTACGTGTTCGTCGACCAGGGCAAAACCCAGATCGTGGTGCGCGAAAACGTGAAGGGGTATCAGCAGGGGCTGAACGCGGATATGGTCTGGTACGATCGCGTTACGAAGTAGGCCTTGTTGCCGGGTGGCGCTGCGCTTACCCGGCCTACGTTCTCGGTTTTTGTAGGCCGGGTAAGGCGAAGCCGCCACCCGGCATGAAGAGATTTCCCATGCCACATCTTTCCACCCGCGTGCTTCAGGGTCTGCTGACCCTGCTGCTCACGCTTTTCGGACTGCTGCTCGTCACCTTTGCGCTTTCGGCGTTTTCCCCGGTCGATCGCGTGCTGCAGATAGTCGGCGATCACGCCAGCCAGTCCACGTACGATCAGGTTCGCCACCAGCTCGGGCTGGATCGGCCTCTTCCCGTGCAGTTCTGGCACTATCTGCAGAGCCTCGCCCACGGTGATTTAGGCACCGCCAGCGCCACCGGACAGCCGGTGCTGCAGGATCTGCTGCACGCCTTTCCCGCCACGCTCGAACTGGCCACCCTGGCGCTGATTATCGGCACCGTGCTCGGCGTGGTTGCCGGGGTGTTGTGCGCCCGCTACGCCGGTTCGCCGCTCGATTTAGCCATCAGAACGCTCACCCTGCTCGGTAACTCGGTGCCGATTTTCTGGCTCGGACTGCTGATGCTGGCCCTGTTCTACGCAAAACTGCAGTGGAGCGCGGGTCCCGGCAGGCTGGACGACATCTGGCAGTTTACCGTGGAGCCGCGCACCGGCTTTGCACTGGTGGATACCTGGCTTTCCGGCGACCGGGAGGCATTTCGTAATGCCGTCAGCCACCTGGTGCTGCCGGTGCTGCTGCTGGCCTACTACTCGCTGGCGAGCATCACCCGCCTGACGCGCTCCGCCTGTCTGAGCGAGATGAACAAAGAGTACATCCTGCTCGCCCGCGCCAAGGGCGCCGGGGAGATGACCATTCTGCTGCGCCACGTGCTGCCGAACATTCGCAGCACCCTGCTGACGGTGATTGCCCTGGCCTACACCAGCATGCTGGAAGGCGCGGTGTTAACGGAAACCGTCTTCTCCTGGCCGGGCATCGGGCGCTACCTCACCACCGCCCTGTTCGCCGGAGACACCACCGCGGTGATGGGCGGCACGCTGCTGATTGGTATCTGTTTTGTACTGATCAATAACCTTACCGACCTGCTTGTGCGGGCAACCGACCCCAGGGGGCGCTGATGCCGTTTTATCTTTTCTTACGCCGCCTGCGCCGCTCCCCCGCCGCCTTTTGCGGGCTGATCGCCATCGCGCTGCTGGTGCTGACAGCCCTGTTCGCGCCCTGGCTTGCGCCGGTGGACCCAAACTGGCAGGACGCCGCCGCGCGCCTGCAGGCACCAAACGCTCAGCACTGGCTGGGCACCGACAGCTACGGGCGCGATCTGCTCTCGCGCCTGATTTACGGCACACGCCCGGCGCTCGGGCTGGTCGCTTTAGTTACCGTTATCACCCTCCCCGCCGGTCTGCTGGTGGGCATATTATCCGGTTACTACGGCGGCTGGCTGGAGCGCATCCTGATGCGCTTTACCGACGTGGTGATGTCGATGCCGCGCCTGATCCTCGCCTTCGCGTTTGTGGCGATGCTCGGCCCGGGGCTGGTCAACGGTGCGCTGGCGCTGGCCTTAACCACCTGGCCGGCCTATGCGCGTCAGGCCCGGAGTGAAATTCAACGCCTGCGCCACAGCGATTACCTGGCCGCCGCCGGGATGATGGGCATTCGCGGCCTGCGCCTGCTGGTCGGCCATATTCTGCCCCTGTGTCTGCCCTCCGCGATTGTGCGCTTAGCGCTGGATCTGGCAGGCATTATTCTGGCCGCCGCCGGGCTGGGCTTCCTCGGCCTCGGCGCACGTCCGCCTATGGCTGAATGGGGAGCGATGATAGCTGACGGCATGCAGGTGATTTTCGACCAGTGGTGGATTGCCGCCATTCCGGGCGCGGCCATTCTGTTTGCCAGCCTGGCCTTTAACCTGCTGGGCGATGGCCTTCGCGACGTACTGGAGCCACAGCATGACTGAACACCGCGTTATCGTCGATGCGCTGAATATCGACTACCCCGCCGCCCGCGTGGTCAACGGCCTGAGCTTTACGTTAGGCAACGAGCGGCTGGCGCTGGTGGGTGAATCCGGCTCGGGGAAATCCATGTCTGCCCGCGCCCTGATGGGGCTGGTACGCCAGCCCGGCATCGTGAGCGCTAAGCAGCTTAACGTGCTGGGCAATGATGTGCTGACCCTGAACAGCCGTCGCTGGCAGGCGCTGCGCGGCAACGGCATAGCGATGGTCCTGCAGGATCCGCGCTATGCGCTTAACCCGGTGAAAAGCGTCGCCGCTCAACTGGAAGAGGCGCTGACCCTGCATCAGCGCCTGCCCCGTTCAGAACGCCTTGAACGTATTCACGACATTATCCGCGCCGTCGGGCTCAATGAGCACGTGCTTCAGCGTTACCCCGGCGAACTCTCCGGCGGCATGGGGCAGCGGGTGATGATTGCGATGGCGCTGATCAACAACCCGCAGGTGCTGATTGCCGACGAACCGACGTCGGCGCTGGACGCCCGCCTGCGTAACCAGATCCTCGAGCTGCTGGTGCAGCAGTGCGAAGCGCGACAGATGGCGATGCTGTTAATCAGCCACGACCTGCCGCTGGTGGCGGAGCACTGCGACCGGGTGCTGGTGATGTATCAGGGCGAAAAGGTCGACGAGATGGCGGCAAGCCAGCTCCCGCAGGCAACGCATCCGTACACCCGCACCCTGTGGACCTGTCGTCCGAACGCCAGTACCTATGGACAGATGCTGCCGACGCTTGACCGTTCGCAGCCGTGGAAGGAGGCCGACAATGTCGCTCGTTGAGGTGAATCAGCTCCACGTGAGCTTCGGGGAGAAAACGGCGGTATCCGCCGCCAGCTTTAGCGTCGAAAAAGGGGAAACCTTCAGCCTGATTGGCGAATCCGGCTGCGGGAAATCAACCCTTCTGCGCGTGCTGGCGGGGCTGCAGCGCGAGTGGCGCGGAAGCCTCTCGCTGCTGGGCGACGCGGTTCGGCCTGGGCAGCGTTTTACCGGCCCGCTGCGCCGCAACGTGCAGATGGTGTTTCAGGATCCGTGGGCCTCGCTGCACCCAAACCACACGATTGCACGCACCCTCTCGGAGCCGTTAACAATCCACGGTGAAACGCAGATTGCCCGGAAAGTCGAAGACGCCTTGCTGCAGGTAGGGTTGCCTGCCGACGCGGGTAAACGTTATCCGCACCAGCTTTCCGGCGGCCAGCGTCAGCGCGTGGCGATTGCCCGGGCGCTGCTGCTGCGCCCGCAGCTTCTGCTGCTGGATGAACCCACCTCGGCGCTGGATATGTCGGTCCAGGCGGAAATTCTGAACCTGCTCAACCGCCTGAAGGCCGAGCACGGCATGACCTACCTGCTGGTGAGCCACGACGCGGACGTGGTTGCGCATATGTCCGACCGGGCGGCGTTTATGGCGCATGGGGAGATCCAGAAGGTGTTTGACCGGGAGGCGATGTTACGGGGCGAGCACAGAATGGGGTAAACCGTGCGGCGGCGAGTGCCACACGGATTTCGTAGGCCGGGTAAGGCGTCACCGCCACCCGGCAACAAATCACTTGAGCAGCTTCACCGTGGCATCAATGTCGATCTCATCTTCGGTGAAGATCAACGTCGTATTCTGGAAGGTGGTGATCGCCAGCTTCTTCACCGTGCGCATTTCGCCCGGCTTTTTGTCGGATTTCGGTTTGATGCTGTTCATCAGCAGCCCGACCGACAGCACCGCATTCTCTTTATCGATTTTGGTATCCACGGGCTCTTCTTCGCTGAACACCACGAAGGATTTGATCGAGGTGAGCTTCACGCGCTCGCCCGCAATATAGAGATGCTTGCTTTCCGGGATCACCTTCACCGCATAGGCGGAAAGCCCTTTGTTGTTGGTGGTCGGCTCGAAGGTGACCGCCGCGTCTTTCTTAATCAGATCAGGGTTGGCGACCTTAATCACATGAAAATAGCGGTTGTCGCCGTTTTCATCTTTGATAAATCCAAAGCCTTTATCTTTAAACCACGTCGTGATTGTTCCGTTCATCGCTGTTACCGCCTGTCAGATCGTAATGACTAAAGTTTTGCAGCGCGCAGTGTAATGCACAATGGCGGAGGAGACAAAAAAAAGCCCCTGCACGGGGGCAGGGGAAAACTCATGTCAGAGCTTATTAGTATTGAGTATTTAGTTGAACACCATCCCACCATCAATCAACAGCGACTGGCCGGTCATGTAGTCGGAATCGGGTCCTGCCAGGTATGAGACGCAGGCAGCGACATCTTCCGGTTCGGACAGGCGGCCAAGCGTGATGCGTTTGGCAAAGGTTTCGGTCCCGTAGCCGAGCGGTTTACCCGCTGCCTCGGAGACCTGACGGTCGATCTCCGCCCACATCGGCGTTTTCACGATGCCCGGGCAGTAAGCGTTAACGGTGATCCCCAGCGGCGCGAGATCCCGTGCGGCGGTCTGGGTTAAGCCGCGCACCGCGAACTTGCTGGAACTGTAGACGGCCAGCTCCGGGTTACCGGTGTGGCCCGCCTGGGAACAAGCGTTGATGATTTTCCCGCCGTGCCCCTCTTTACGAAACGCGTCAATCGCGGCCTGAATGCCCCAGATCACCCCTTTCACGTTAATGTTGTAGACCTTATCGACAATCTCCGGGGTGATGGATTCGATCGGGGTGGACGGCGCGATCCCGGCGTTGTTAACGATCACGTGGAAACCACCCAGCGCGGTGCGGGCTTTCTCCACCGCGGCAAATACCTGCTCGCGGTCAGAGACATCCACCTTCACGGCGACGGCGTTACCGCCGTTGCGGATGATTTCATCGGCAACGGCTCTTGCCGTCTCAGCGTTATAGTCGGCGATGGCGACGGCAAAGCCATCTTTCACCAGGCGCAGCGCAATCGCTTTACCAATCCCCTGGCCTGAGCCTGTTACGAGAGCAACTTTTTGCATTTCTCTGTCCTTATCGTGAGTCACAAAATCTGGCTGAGATGGAGCTGGCCCATCAGCAGCGGGTTATCGCTGTAGTCGACGGGAATGGCCACCACGGCCGGGCCATTGACATCCATCGCCGCGCGCAGCGTCGGCTCGAGCGCCTCAGCGCTCTCCACGGCAAAGCCCTTCGCGCCGAAGGCATCGGCATAGGCTTTGAAATCGACCGGGCCGAACTCGACGCCGGAAAGACGCTGGTACTTTTTCTCTTCCTGAATGGCGACCATGTTGTAGCCGTTATCCACCCAGATGATGTGCAGCACGTTGGCGTTGAGACGTACCGCAGTTTCCAGCTCCATGCTCGACTGCAGGAAGCCGCCATCACCGGAGACTGAGACCACCTTGCGCCCCGGGTTGACCAGCCACGCGCCAATCGCCCACGGCAGGGCGACGCCCATGGTCTGCTGACCGTTGGAGATCATCACCTGACGCGCCCGGAAGCTGTAGAGGTAGCGGGCGATCCAGATGTGGAAGCTGCCCATATCCACGGTGAGCGTCACGTCGTTATTGACGATGTCCTGCATGGCCCGCACGATGCGCAGCGGATGCAGGGCAAACTGATTAAGCGAGGCGCCACGGCGATCGAGCAGATCGCGCTGATGCTGGCGGTCGACCAGGATCTCTGAGGCTCGCTGGCTCAGCTCCAGCTTGTGATCGATGCGGTTCGCGAGCAGATTCAGGGTTTCGGCGATGTCCCCTACCAGCTCCAGATCCGGCACATAGTTACGCTCTTCATAGGCGGGCAGCACGTCAATGTGCACCAGCGTGGCATCACCGCTGTTCCACATCGACGGCTCGTATTCCACAGGGCTGTAGCCGATGCAGATAATCAGGTCCGCCAGATGGAGCAGCCTGTCGCCCGCCTGGTTATTGAACAGACCGACGCGTCCGGCGAAGCGGGTAAAGTGCTCCTGGTTCACCGCCCCGGCGGCCTGATAGGTGCTGGTGACCGGAATACGGCTTTTCTCCAGCAGCTTGCGCAGCGCCGCGCTGTTGGCCGGCTGGCTCGCCATCAGCCCCAGCAGGATGACCGGGTTTTTGGCCTTTTCGATAAGCTTCGCCACGTCGTTAATGGCGGATTCCGGCGCCGGGCCCATCAGCGCCGGGCCGCTGGCAGGTAAAATTGCCCCGGTAGCGGGCTGGTCGACAATATCCTGCGGCAGGCTGACGAACGCGCCCCCCGGCCTGCCGTGCTCGGCGGCGCGAAACGCATTCGATACCACTTCGGCAATCGCATCCGGTGAACTGACTTCCACGGCGTATTTGGTGACCGGGCTGAACATGGCGACCGTATCCATGCTCTGGTGCACCAGCTTGGCTTTATCCGCCCGCTTCACCGCCCCGCCCAGCGCCACCACCGGGTCGCCTTCGCTGTTGGCGGTGGCAATGCCGGTGATCAGGTTCGAGCAGCCCGGCCCGGAGGTGACCAGTGCCACCCCGGCTTTACCGGTCAACCGCCCTACTGCCGCCGCCATAAACGCCGCGTTGGCCTCGTGACGCACGGGGATGATTTCAATGGACGAGTCCAGCAGGGAATCAAAGACTTTGTCGATTTTCGCACCCGGTATCCCGAACACCTGCTTCACGCCCTGCGCTTCCAGCTGGCCGACAACCAAATCGGCGCCGTGCGCCCACTGACGTGACTGTTTCTCACTGTTCACGGTAGTTCTCCTGTTAGTTTTCGACGGAACGGATCGCGGCATCGAGGTCGCTGGGGTGCAGGTTGGCCTGTAAAAACGCGCTGTCGGCAGGCAGGTCAATCATCAGCTTGTGAATTTCACCGAAGGTGAGCACGCCGCTCTCCAGCTGGTAGTCGAGCAGATGGCCTCCGCCCTGACGGTCATCGGTGATGAAATGTTCGTGGTAACCCGCCACGTTGATCCCCTGCATATGCTGCGGCGTGCGAAACCCGACCAGCACCCCTTCGCGCTGGTTGAAGCGGAACACCGGCTGGTCATCCAGCACGTCGGTCATCGCGCGGTACGGCGGCGTCTGGCGCGGTACGGTGCGGGTGTGGGCGTGGCGGAAGTTGCCGTCGATGCGCAGGGCGCAGAACAGGTTGTCGGAGGGGATCTGCTGGTCGATCGCGTCGTGGATCTGCTGACGGCTGACCGGCGCATTGAAGGTTATCCGATACTGGGGCTGGAACCAGGTCATCACCGCGAACGGCGTTTTCTGCTCTGGCTTCGCGGCCCGGGCGCTGCCGTCGGCGCGCAGCTGATACACCTGGCTGCTGAAGGCGATCATTTCACCGTCGAGCTCGTTGAAGGTGCCCAGCCCAAAATCACCGTGCGCCAGCAGATCGGCGATGGTGGTTTCCCCCTCATACACGCCGCTTAGCAGGGCGCTCATTAGCGATGTCTGATAGATCACGCTGTCAGGATGCCGGGCGGAGAACCCGCGCAGGGTCTCGCACAAGCTGGCCTCACAGTCGCAGGCAGATGAATGCATCATCATGCTCGTCCTCTTCAACTTTATTTAGAAAGGTTAAATAAATGTTGACCCGATTCAGCAGAGAGTTCCAATATAGAATCCATGGTGGTTTGAGACGTTTTTGATATGGAACTTCGTTATCTGCGGTATTTTGTCGCGGTTGCACGCGAGCGACACTTCACCAGGGCGGCCGAAGCGCTGGGTATTTCACAGCCTCCTCTGAGTCAGCAGATCAAACGGCTCGAAGAGGAAGTGGGCACTCCGCTGTTCAGACGCCTGACGCGGGGCGTGGAGCTGACCGAAGCGGGAGAAGCCTTCTACGAGGACGCCTGCAAGATTCTGGCGCTGAGCGACGCCGCGCTGGAGAAAGCCCGCGGCATCGCCCGCGGGCTGAACGGCAATCTGTCGATTGGCATCACCAGCTCCGACGCTTTTCATCCCAAAATTTTTGCCCTGATTCGCCAGTATCAGGTGCAGAACATGGCGGTGCAGGTTCACCAGGTGGAAGCCAATATGTCGTCGCTGACGACGATGCTGGCGGAGGGTGAACTGGATATCGCCTTCGTGCGCCTGCCGTGCGAGAGCAGCAAGGCGTTCGAGTTAAAAATCCTCGACCGGGAGCCGATGGTGGTGGCGCTGCATCGCGACCATCCGCTGGCGACGTGCGGCGATCTGGCGCTGGAGCAACTCCGGGATACGCCGGTGGTGCTGTTCCCGCAGGAGGTCGCGCCCGGCCTGTACGACCGGGTTCACGGCTGCTGCGAACGGGCCGGGATCGACGTGCAGCACGCGCTGCAGTCGTCACAGCTTTCATCCTCCCTGAGCATGGTTTCCGCCGGCGGCGGCTTCGCGCTGGTGCCGAAGTCGATGGCGGCCATTTCTCCGCCGAATGTCACCTACCACGCGCTGAGCTCACCGGAGCTTTATACCGATATCGCACTCTGCTGGCGGCGCTTTGAACGCTCGCGGACGGTGAAGCGGTTTCTGGCGATGATGAGCGAGGGATAGCGGCCAGTTTGGTTGGTGGTTTTTGTAGGCCGGGTAAGGCGTAGGCGCCACCCGGCAATGCCCTTCAGGGAGCACAACAACAGGGTTACAATACGGTTATCGAATGCTAAGGTAGATTCCCTTCTGTCTTTCGAAACCCCTGATGTAATGGAAAAGCCCCTGTCCCGTCCACTGACGCCAGCAACGCTAACCGTAAAGAGCGTAAATAGTAGCTATGAATCCAAGGGAAAATATTGTTAATACATTCAGAGAATTGTCTGCCGAATTACAGCGCGCTGCCGAGTTCTCACTACAGAATACCAATCAACTGGTCGTGCTATCGATGCGCGCCTTCGCCGCTGAAGCCGGTGTAAAACCCGCTACGTTGTTACGACTGGCGCAGCGATTAGGGTACAACGGCTGGGGGGAACTTAAGGACGCTTTCATTGATGAGCTTGGACTGCGTAATGATACATATGTCTCCAAAGCCGAGAAACTGATCGCCAAAGGCACTCAACCCCAGCTGTATGAAGAGGTGTTTCAGGCACATCAGGCCAATCTGGCGTTTACACAAAATGAAAACCATCAGGCCATGGAGCAAGCGGTATCGCTGCTGGACGCGGCGGAGAATGTCTACATTTGCGGCTTCCGTGCCAGCTTTCCTATTGCCTGGTCGCTGTTTTATGTCTATCGATTGTTCAATCGGCAGGTGTCGCTCATTGATGGTCTGGCGAGCAACATCGAGGTGTTCACCCGCGAATTAACAGCACAGGATTGCATGTTACTCACCAGTTTTGCGCCCTATTCGCGTGAGTCGCTGGATGTTTTACGCGCGGCCCAGCAGGCGGGCGCGACCATCGTCGCCATCACGGATTCCCCCGTCTCACCATTAGCACAGGCTGCCGATTGCACGCTGCTGTTCTCCACAGACAGCCCGTCGTTTTTCCCTTCCGTGGTTTCGGGCATGGGGCTGGCCGAGTGTTTACTGGCGATGCTGGTGGCTCGTCATGGTCGGGATGCGGTGAGTAAAATCGAAAATGCTGAACGCTATCTCATCGACTCGGGTGCGTATGTCGTGCCCCGGAAACCCTGAAAAATGATTCATTTGCCTCCAGCATAAGAAAAGAGAATGCATTTGAATCCAAATAACGTTGACGTGATACAAATGAATCCTGCAAGATGCGCTTTATTAACACAGCGTATTCAGGAGCAGGACCAGCATGAGTCATATTATTCACCGCAGCCTACGCAGCACGCCCGCCGTCGCGGCGCGTGCGCAAGGGGCGTACATTTTTGATGCACAGGGAAAGCAGTATCTGGATGCCTGCGGTGGCGCCGCCGTTTCCTGTTTAGGTCATGCGCATCCTGATGTGCTGGCGGCAATGCATCGCCAGATCGATCAACTGGCCTATGCCCACACCAGTTTTTTTACCAGTGACACCGTTGAACAACTTGCTGAACAGCTGACGCGCACGGCGCCTGGCGATCTTAACTACGCCTATTTCGTTTCGGGCGGTTCGGAAGCGGTCGAAACCGCACTCAAGCTGGCGCGTCAGTATTTTGTTGAGCTCGGCCAGCCGTCGCGCACCAAATTTATCGCCCGTAAACAGAGCTATCATGGCAATACCCTTGGGGCACTCGCGGTGGGAGGCAATGAATGGCGTCGCCGTCAGTTTGCTCCCCTGTTAATCGACGTTATCCGTGTTTCGGCCTGCAATGAGTATCGCGACCGCCGCGCTGACGAAACCCAGCAGCAATATACCACGCGTTTGCTGAACGAACTGGAGCACGCCATTCTTGAGGCCGGTCCGGAGACCATTATTGGTTTCTGCGCAGAAACCGTGGTGGGGGCCACCACCGGCGCCACTCCCCCTACTCCCGGCTATCTTAAAGGGGTACGCAACCTGTGCGATAAATACGGCATTCTCTACATCGCGGATGAAGTCATGTGTGGTATGGGACGCACCGGTACGCTGCATGCGTTTGAACAGGATGATGTGGTGCCGGATTTGGTGACCATCGCGAAGGGACTGGGGGGCGGCTATCAGCCGATTGGTGCAGTATTAGCAAGCGAGAAGATTGTCTCAGCGCTGCAAACCGGCAGCGGTCTGTTCCAGCACGGACACACCTACATTTGTCACGCGACTGCCGCATCGGCAGCCCTGGCGGTGCAGCAGGTGATTGAGCGCGATAATTTGCTCCAGGCGGTCAGGCAACAGGGTGATTACCTGCACAACGCATTGCGTGAAGTGCTGGGGGAATTACCCCACGTCGGTGATACACGTGGACGCGGCTTGTTTGCGGGTGTTGAGCTGGTCCGTGATAAAGGCAATAAAACCCCCTTCGATCCTGCTCTGAAACTGCATGCGGCGATCAAAGCAAACTGTATGTCACGCGGGCTGATGGTCTATCCGATGGGGGGAACCATTGACGGGCAGTATGGCGACCATATTTTGATCGCCCCACCGTTTATTATCACCCCAGCCCAGCTTGATTTTGTGGTGGACACGCTGAACACCGTGATTCGCGAAGAGACGAGTAAATTATGATCAATCGTTTACCGCCCCTGGCGGAGCATGAGTGGGACGATCGGCAGCGTTCCTTAGCCGAAGAGATCATCAATGGGCCACGCGGTGCCCTGCTGCCTCCCTTCGAGCCGCTGCTGCGCAGTCCTGAGCTGATGGCGCATGCACAACGCATGGGGGAATATCTGCGTTATCGCAGTGCCCTGGGACAGCGTTTGTCGGAGTTGGCGATTTTAATGACCGCACGGCACTGGTCGCAGCCTGTGGAATGGGCAATTCATGCGCCAATAGCTCGCGAGAAAGGCATCTCTGCGGCAGCGGTGCAGGCGATTAATGAAAAACGTCTTCCTGAAGATCTGCAACCGGATGAATGGGTAATTTATCACTTCTGCAAGGAGTTACAGGAGCAGCAGAAGGTCAGCGATGCCACCTGGCAGCAGGCTGTCGCGCTGTGGGGCGAAAAAGGCGTGGTGGATCTGATCGGAATCACGGGTTATTACAGTTTTCTCTCAATGGTAATGAACGGCGCGCAGACGCCGGTACCCGACACGCGGGATGAGATTATTCCCGCATAAGCTATCGTTTTAACGATGGCGCATGAAAGTGCGCCCTGCCTGTCACTATTTTTATTTCCCACTCCGTCGATTTTATTTCGCCGGATGATATTCATGCACGCTGTTTCACTGACGCCGAGGGTTATTATGTCTGGATTACTGACCAAATTAAAAGTTACGTTAGCGCTGGTCGCTTGTTCCGCCAGTTTTGTGGCAGGCGCGCAGGATAAATTAACGGTTGGAGTTGATACCGCTTTTGTACCCTTTGAATTTAAACAAGGCGATAAATATGTCGGTTTTGATATAGATTTGTGGGATGCCATTGCCAAAAAGATGAATGTCAGCTACGAATTGCGCCCAATGGATTTCGGCGGACTGATTCCCGGTTTGCAATCACGTAATCTCGATGTTGCAATGGCGGGGATTACTATAACCGACGCGCGTAAACAGGTCGTTGATTTCAGCGAGGGTTATTATGATGCTGATTTATTAATGGCGGTTAAAAGCAGCGATAATACCATTGCTAAATTCAGCGATTTAGCGGATAAGAAAGTGGGACTGAAGCAGGGAACAGCGGCGGCCAGTTTTATGAAAAGCAAATATAAGGCGAATTATGTCGAGTTCCCGAATATCGATAACGCCTATCTTGATTTGCAGGCAGGTAATCTTGATGCCGTGGTACATGACTCACCCAACGTGCTCTATTACGTCAAAACGGCAGGTGATGGCAAAGTGAAATCTACCGGCGAGACCGACAGCATTCTGCCGCAGCACTACGGCTTTGCAATGCAGAAAAACAGCACCCTGACGCCAAAGATCAACGCTGCACTGGAGGCCTTACGCGCGGACGGGACTTACAGCAAGATCTACGTGAAGTGGTTTGCGAAACAGCCAAAATAATCCCGCCAGGTCGGAGCGATCCGACCTCGTTGCATCTTAACGGGTAGAATGATGAATTTCGACAGTAAATATATTTGGGAGTCCCTGCCGCTGTTGTTGCAAGGACTACAGCTGACGCTGATTATTTCTTTATCAGGTTTATTGGGTGGTTTTGTTATTGGCCTGCTGGCAGGAACCTGCCGTGCGCTTGGAGGAAAGATATCAAAAACCGTCTCGTTAGTCTTTGTCGAGTTAATCCGCGGCACGCCGATTATGGTGCAAGTGATGTTTATTTACTTCGCACTTCCCATGGTGTTACCAGTTCATATTGATCCGGTAACGGCAGCCATTACGACAATTGTGATTAACTCGGGTGCTTATATTGCAGAAATCACCCGCGGGGCGATTCTCTCAATTAATAAAGGATTCAGAGAGGCCAGCCTGGCGATGGGATTATCACAACGCAGCACGCTATGGCATGTCATTATGCCGCTGGCATTACGCCGTATGATCCCTGCGTTAGGTAATCAGTGGATTATTAGTATAAAAGACACCTCGCTGTTTATTGTGATTGGTGTGGCGGAATTGACGCGTCAGGGGCAGGAAATTATTGCCGGTAATTTCCGCGCACTGGAAGTCTGGACCGCAGTGGCAATGATTTACCTGCTGGTAACGCTGTGTCTGAGTTTCCTCCTGAAGCAACTGGAGAAAAGGATCCATATTTTATGAGCATGGTTGAATTTAGCGCAGTGTCGAAGAACTTCGGTTCCACTCAGGTGCTGCACGACATCAATTTAAAAATTGAAGCCGGTGAAGTGGTGGTGATCATTGGTCCTTCCGGTTCGGGTAAATCGACGCTGCTACGCTGCATTAATAAGCTGGAGGAGATTTCCTCCGGCACGCTGCTGGTAGCGGGAATGCATATTACCGATCCTCACGCTAATGAGTGCGATATCCGCCGCGAAGCCGGGATGGTGTTTCAGCAGTTCCATCTCTTCCCCCATCTGACGGCGCTGGAGAATGTGATGTTTGGTCCGGTTCGCGTGCGCAAACAGAGCAAAGCTGCCGCGCGTGAACAGGCACTGGCGCTACTGGACCGTGTGGGCTTACGCGAACGCGCTCATCACTACCCATCAGAGCTCTCGGGCGGTCAGCAGCAGCGCGTGGCCATTGCCAGAGCTCTGGCAGTGAAACCGAAAATGATGCTGTTCGATGAGCCGACCTCAGCGCTGGATCCCGAATTACGGCATGAGGTCCTGAAAGTGATGCGCTCGCTGGCCGAAGAAGGCATGACCATGGTGATTGTGACCCATGAAATCGGCTTCGCCCGCGATGTGGCATCACGGCTCATCTTTATTGATGGCGGCACCATTGCCGAAGATGGTCCACCTGATATGCTGCTGAACAGCAGCGCTAATCCTCGCCTGAAAGAATTTTTGCAGCATGTATCCTGAACAGAAGTGAATGATAACACCATGAAAAAATTAGAAATTAGTGGTTCCGCTTTTGCGGTGGGTCAGGAACTTGGCGCATTCGGCCGCGAGGCCTGGCATGCAAAACTGACGCAAACGGCGTTGTGGCAAACCGTTACCGCCATGAAAGACGCAGAACAGACCCGGCGAATGCGCTCTCGCGTCCAGTCTCAGTTTCCCTTGATTTGGCAGGAGCTGGAGGGACTCGCCAGGGGGCTGGAGGCACCGCTTGATGAGGTGTTTGCCTGGAACTGTCGCGGCGATTTGGTGCGCTCTACCTCTGACGGTTGTACCACCGTAGCGGGAAGCACTGCGGAGGGGGAGCTGATTATTGCGCATAACGAAGACGGTTTCCCTCAGCTTCGCAGTGACTGCGCCATCGTCAGTATCACCCCTGATGACGGCCTGGCGTTCACCAGTTTTGCCTATCCGGGATCGATTTGCGGACATACCTTTGCCGTAAACGAAAAAGGTGTGGTGAATACGGTGAATAATATTCGCGCTGTACACCGTCCGGACGGAATGCCGCGCCAGATACTCGCCCGCGCCGCGCTGAATGCCGCCACCCTGGATGAAGCCATCACCATACTGACCTCAGAGCCACGCGCCGGAGCCTTTCATCACACGCTGGGGCAACGGGGAGACCGTCGTCTGTTTAGCGTAGAAGCCACGGGAACAGGCTGTTCCATCATGCCGTTGCGGGAGGTTTTCGCCCATGCTAATCACCTTATCCACCCTCAGCTTGCTGCGGTTAAGCAGGTGATCACGGACAGTTCCCGTTCACGGCAAACACGGCTAAACGCCTGGCTTGAGACGCAATCTCAGCTTGATGGTGCGGCGGCACTGGATATTCTTTCTGACCAGCACGACTCCGCGCTCCCGATTTATCGTCTCTCGCCACACGATCCGGATGAAGAGAACACGCTAGCCACGGCCATTTTTACCCTGAGTACGTCGGCAATAAAATGGCAGATATTCACTCACGATCGGCAAAAACCCGTTTTACAGTCTTGTTGTGTCGGCCATAAATGTGGATGACCCAATCTGCAGTTTTCGTAGGCCGGGTAAGGCGTAACCGCCACCCGGCAATGGCCTTCTGGAAGCCGCCTCGCAAACCTGCAAGCAAACTTATGTAATTCATGGGCATCCCTTTTCATCCTTTCTTCACGGTCGTAAAGTGCCTGCGTTGCGGCACAACCGTAGCCGGGCGTAGGAACCCGTTAGCATAACATGTCATTTTTTTGCCCGAAGAGGATGCTAAATGGCGACTATCCCTGCATTTTCTTACGCGCTCTCTGAAGAAAGCGCTGTTTATCACCTTATTAACCTTCAGCTCCCCGATTCTGCGGATCTTTTCGAGCTGGCTGATACCTGCGCAGCCTATGTCAGCGTGCTGGTGGAAACTGACGATGCAGTAACGTTTGCCACACTCTGCAGACGATTGCTGGCCGTGCTCAAACGGCTGCGGGAGTGCTGTGACGCCGAGCTTCCGCCGTATCTGGTTGAACAGCTGATTGCGGGAGAAAAGCTGACCTCCTGCGTACCGGACTGCTGGCAGGAGACGGCGTTTCAGGTGGATTATGCTGTCGCGTTGACGCTGGCGGTAATGGGCGGTGCACTGCCTGCGAGCGTGGCGAGAGAGCTCACCGGGCTATTGCATGATATGGTCTGGCTGTTGGCGGAGTTTGTGAAGGAGCCGTATATTACGGCGCACTGAGCCGTGTGATGGGAGGCCGGGGTTCTGCTGCTGCAGACGGGCAGGGATTTCGGCCAAATCCCCCTCTCTTTTCCTGGTAATTGTCTATATCAAAGCATCTGTTACTCTGGCTGAGCTCAAAGGATGACAAGGAAGAGAGATGCTAAACCCAGGATTCGTTACCCACAAAGCGCTTTCTCACTGGCGCGATGCTCCCGTTTTCCTGCCCCAGTTTCAGTTTCATGAGAAACATCGAACGGTTATACATACTGCTCATCCAGAAACTATTCTGCCATTGATTGCTAACTTTGACGTCCGGCAAGACCCAGTGATTCGGCGGCTAATGTCATTACGTCAAATACCGCAGAAATTACTGCGCAACACGCAGTCTAACGCGATCGGCAACTTTGGTTTGCACAGCTTTACCCTGTTGAAAAGTTCACCCTCTGAGCTGTGCTATGGCTTAAGAGGGCAATTCTGGCGTACGGATTTCGGTCTGGAAAACGTGCCGGACGCGAATACTTTTCAGACGCCCGCTGCGCCGGGCAGCGCGAAACTGCTGCTGCGCTATCAGGTAACGGAACTGGCGCCAGGCCAACATGAGCTCTCTACGGAAACCTTCGTCTATTGTCCGGACAGAAGCACCAGGCTAAGGATGACAGCTTACTGGCTGGTAATACGGGCGGGCAGCGGCTGGATCCGTAAGAGGACGCTGGAGGCTGTTAAAGCGAATATTGAAAGTCAGGAGTAAGGTTCGCCTGTGAAATGTTCCGCATGGGACCCTCGCGGGAATATTTTCCCGCCCGTAAATGGATTGAACAATGGAGATTTTAATGAATAAGCGCGCTATTGCCTGTTTGCTTTTACTCAGTGCATTTGCCGTAAATGCTGCTGATGGCGGTAAGGGTGGTGATGGAGGGAATGGCTCCGATGGCGGAAACGGTTCTGATGGCACCGTCTCATCTGATGGCCGGGCGGGTTGTCCGGGCGGAACAGATCCGGACCCATCAGGGAATTTTTATCTTCCCGGAACAAAACAGCAATGCAACCCGGGGAAGCAGGATGCAATGAAAAACGCCAGGCAATAAGATAAAGCGTGGCAATACGCTAACTCATCCTGATTCCATTTCCTCACCAGCCCCCTGCTCCCGGAAAAAAATTTAGCAAGGAAACAGACAGGCATCCGCCAAACTGAACGAATACACAGACAGATAAGCGTTTGTTGAAAGCTTCTCACGAAAAATCAATTTGAACTCTTCGGGTTGCATGAGGTTGAAAAGCGCTATCGGCCCAGTGTGATTTTAAAAATAAAATTGGCCTTATCTGGGATCGGTATATTTATCCTTTGTTTATGCGCCTGTTCACGATGTCATCCACATAATGTTCAATCGAAATATGGTGCTCCCGATTAATCTGAGAAATGAATGCGCTGAGATGCTCTTGCGATGCATGAAGGACAGTGGCAATAAGGTTATCAAAATCGTTCTGCGTAAATCTGTTATGTCCCTTCAACGTCGAACGCTGGAGCAAAGTGTGAGCGGTCACTTCCAGGACGGCCCGCCGGTAATGATCGGAAAGCAGGACGTCAAGATCGGTCTGACGAATATCAAACTCAAAATGAAAGCTGACAAATCCCGATTCGACAGGTATTGAATAAATCAGTTTGTCACCTAATTGCTCAACGGACGGTTCATATCCCTCGCCCATTACTCGCGTCGTCTGCATGTAATCCCTCTCCTTTCATGTATTAGATTAATTCCACCTGAATAAATATACAGCATTACTCTTTTAAATCTTGCTTAAGATACCTGTAAAAATCACAGAGAACATCTCCTCGCTAAAAATAACATTTTCGCCATACTGGTTTACCTTGAAAGAAAATAATTACCCATAAAAATAATTATAAAACGCATTGAAATTTTCATTACCGATAAGTGGTACAATCCTTTCCCGCAACTCATCAATGAAATTATCTTTTACTTCGTCATTATCATCTGCTATATCAAAGATATCGTAGTGACCATAAACCAAATCAATTAGCTCAGCTAGAGAAAATATGAACCCAGAGAGACTACTGGCTATCTGAAACGGTTCAATAACATCATAACTAGCATAAACAGAAGAATTCCCTTCATCGATAACCGCAATTATAGGTTTACCTCCACCTAAATCATCCCCAATAACAAGGTAATTGTCTGGTAAGTATTCATAACCATTTTGAGCCTTCGTGAGCTCACTGATAGAGTGAATTTTAATTGGTGTGAAACCTGTTTCAATCCTTAACTTTTCAGGATTATAATTTTTATATAAGAAATCAACATCTGTTGAACGAGGTAAGTTGGACGGGAATGTATTATCCAGGTCACTGACGGTGCTGAAACTCCCTGACAGCGAGTATTTATTGCAAATAACAATAAATTGTTTTAACGCTTTTTCAATCTCATTCGCCATGATCTCAGACTCATCCATAAATATAGCCCTCAGTAATAACCCGTTAATTTAGCATAACATTTGCAGAATGCATTATCTTTTGACAAGCTAAGTAAAACAATTTTCGATTACTCTCTCGTTCTTTAAATCAAAGCTCTATGAAGTTATCGTTCTCGAGATAAAAATTCAAACCTGATATGAAATCCTCAACAGATGGTTTTTCTCTTTGGACAGAGATATTATGTAATACATCTATAAATTGGTCTCCATAGAAAAAGAGCTCTAGCGAATTTTCGACAACAAAATCGGGGTATACTTCCTCATCGTCATCACTAATGACAGGATAGTTATCTAAATAACAAACAAGATCTTCTTTAGCAGAGGATTCATATTCTTTTGTATACACACAAAAATTATCCAATGTGTATCCATTCATAATTCCAAATATTAAATCATATAAACTATAAGCTTTTCTGCATTCTAAATGATTCATATACATAATCCTTACTTGTCTATCTTTTATGATTTGTAAATAAAGTTGTTAATGATAGGATAATAAACCCATTGAATTATACTTTAAACAATTTTTATAATCTGGAAATCATTTCATGGACCATATTTACTTACTTAAATCATAGTTATATTAATAAAGAGGGTCAACAAACTCTATTCCTTTCATGTTATTCTTAAAAAAGAACTCTTTAAATTCATTTGAAATAATTGTGCAAGCTTTATACTCACTACATCTTGCCATACTAAAATTTTCAATAACATTTTCTTTGAAGACTATTTTACTAAACTTCCTTGGACCATTAGGCAAATAACTTAATATAGGTTGACTTTCCGAAGCTTCCATATCGATGCATGAAACCTCTCTTAGTATATTAATTATTTTATACCCTTGGTGTTTGTTTTCATTTACAGATACAGTTGCATCAATAAGTTGAACATCAGTCCGAAAAACATCGTGACAAGAAATTAGCGATGCTAGTCTGGGGGATATGAATATAGGCCCATCACTATAATAAAAATCATATGCAAGCAGTGCCTTCTCACTCACCTTTGATTTTAATGTAAAAAAATGCCCCTCGTAAGTTTCAATTGATTTACATTGAGAAAAAGCACTTCCAGATATGTCAGGGTGCTGGTATTCAAACCAATAATTATTTGGATAATCAGAAGCAATTCTTAACCAATACATATTTAACGCCCTCTATTTCAAAACATATTTATGAATGCTATATTAATTTTTTTAATTCTAACTGTATAGCTTTTATACTCATTTTACTAAACAGGGTGAGTACGATACACCCCGCGACTTTATTTAAAGATAATTAATCTCACATTTTCCAACAATATCGAAAACGTGGTCGTATGTGCATAGAACTACTCGTTGCAGATCATCTTCTCTTTCAGTTTCGATTAAATCAAAGCTCGACTGTAAATTCCCATCATAAGGATAATCATCTATTTTATAAACAGACATCATTTCGATGTTACTGAATAAAAACTCAATACGAACATCAGGAGCATCTTTTATACCTGGCTTACAAGAAGATAAACTTAAAGAAGCTTTCACCAAAAAATTAAAGGGGTAAAGTTTTAGCTCGGTGCCAGATACTATCAAAGCATCACGACCGTAAATCAAACCATATTTTGTTTCTATTGCCTTTATATTCATATCAACGATACTCTGTTGTGCATATCGAATTAAATTATTAACCAGTTGAAACTATGTAGCTTTAAATACCAACATTTTGGCGGGGTTAGTATTTAAAACACGGGTGCATAATCATTTTTTAAATTATATAAAAAATTCATTCCCTGATGCCTGATATTAACACCATTATTAATTAGAGGAATTTTATAGACGTAAGTAAAAAATCAAAAAAAATCATTCCGCATAAAAATATCATCTGTATTATAAAATCCGGAATAATTAATATTAATCCAGATTTTATTAATCAGTTATCTTTACGAGTACTGCCAAAAACCAGCTATAATATTTCCGCCGGATATTTTTTTATACAAATACAAAATACCGTAACCAAAGATGTAATCACCATCAAGCAATGCATCTGGATAATAGTCTTCATCTATCTGCATGAAAAATTTATAACCATCCTTTTGTAAAGTATCAAAATAATAATCTTCAGATTGTATTAACCTTGCTTCTTCGGTTTTAGTGATAAAATCAAACTCTTCACTTTCAACTTTATCATACCCAACAATAGCTGCCTTATTAATGTGTTTTATCGTAAATGCATCATTATTGCTTTCATCAGAAAAAGTATGCGTAAAAACTTTTACCGAACAATTAGGGTAGATATTGTTATCAATCATATCGTCATATCTTTCCGGAATAACTACCGTAATATACTCATGTCCATCATCAGGATTCTGAACTGTCAAATAAAAATTATAACCTTGAATATCATCTAGTTTATCTAAAAAGAATTCAGGGATATTTCCACCTATCCGCCCAATGACATTACTATCAGAAAAGATACTGATTTTAGAAATTAGATTACATTTAATCATTTCTTAAACTCACTCCTATAAAAGGTACATTCTCTTTATCCTAATTCGCATAACCATTTCTGCGAACAAATTCTTAGCATCTTTAAGTCACATTTATGATTAACTACAATGCACATCTCTTCATGTATGATTAAAAAATAAACTAATAAAGGCCAGAAAAATTTATTTTCTTTGCCAGCTAATAGATTTAATAAAGCCTGGAGTCTGAGGGTGGTTCAACATCTCTTGTGCCAAGTTGATTCGTTCTTTCAAAAATTAAATCATAACAATAGATAGTTTCTTCCCCCTTTAATAAATGAACACCTTCAAGGCACACTTTATATATTCCTTTAGGAACATCAGCGTTAATCCAACCAGTATAATCTCCCCGCTCCCAAAATACTGCCATATCAGCAACATATAAATCACCAGTTACATTAAGATAGAAATATTTATCCGTGAATATAACCTCTCTGTCTTCATTGTCGGGGAATTCATTTAAAAATAGCCTAACAACATAGCCACCATCATCAAGGCCCATAATAGGTAAGGCAATACCTTCATTAAGCACAAGCTCCCCTTTGTCTGTGGTAGTGAACTCCTCGAGAATGTTTTCTCCATCATCTATCTTCCCACCAAATGGGGCCAGTATTCCTGGATAATCGAAAATTATTATCCCGTTAAAATCCACATCAATGTCAATTGTTTTAACCACATCTGCCTCCTGATGCCTTACCTGTTTGTTTATTATTGAACCACTCCAGCAGTTTTGAATGTGCTTCTTTAGGAGTGACATTTCTGGCTAAGATTTCATCCGTCGAAGGAATCTTTAAATCACCTCTTATATGTGAAACGGAATCTAAATTACGGCTAGACGCATTGAATAAATCTTCCGCGGAACCCTGCCACGGCCCCTGAATTTTTCCAATATCGTTTTTAATAGCTCTATATAATTCTTCATGCATTCCAGCACTATAAGGATCTGGGAAAAACGTTGGCGTATTTTTCATAGTACCAGGATCGGTTAGCCCAATGCTGTTGGCTTTGTTTCGTGGGATTAAATGGTGTCCCATTCCATTTGGGTTCCATGCCCATAGCATTAACCCTAATGGATCTATCCAGGTAAGTGGATTAGGAACGTATGAATATGAATTAAAACCGCCATTCAATCCAATCGGATCCCGCACAATAAACCGCCCGACCTGCGGGTCGTAGTAGCGGAACAGGTTATAATGCAGCCCCGTTTCCCCGTCTGCGTACTGCCCGGCATAGCGAAGCGGCTGGTGTGCCATTGCCGTGCGGTTCACCACCCGTGAGAACCCTTCACTCTGATGGCGTACCTCGCCAAAACTGCCGTACTGGCCGCTCCAGCGCACCGCGCCGCGCTCGTCGGTCACTTCCAGCGGCGCGCCGTTCAGGTCGGTGTTGAACCAGTGAATGTCACAGCTGCTTTGGTCATGAAGATGATCCCCTGTGCCTGCGGGATCCAGGTTTCATTCAGGCCGTAAATATAAGTACGGCACAGGCCGGTATCCTGCAGCAGGCGGTAACCCTGCCACAGGAATGGGTCTACCCGATCGGATAGACTTAATTAAATTCTATAAAAATGCTGTTTCGCCACTACCAATTTTCTTCACTGCAAGCCCTTTAAATTTGATACCAATCCCATGTTCCTCATCTAAATCGGTCGAGAACATGAACCCAAATTCATTGTCTTCTTCTGGAGAAAGATAAACTTTCAGCAAAATCAAGTCTTTTGCATCCGTACCATATATACGCTTACTATATGCCTGGGTTTCAGTTGCGATTTTCTCGGAAAAATTTTTCTGTTTCTTAATAAGAAAATCGATGTCTTTTTTCATTTTTTCATCGACCGAATCAGATTCAAGGTTTATGCATTGGACGAGAGAAGGCCCAAATACTGTTAAGATTAAATCGACTGAAACACCTTCATCATCTACATAAAAAACCAGTTCACGTGACATTACCACCCCTATTTCATTTTGGATGCAATGAGTTGCCTGTGTTTAAGCTTTAAGAGACTAATACTTAGCCCCATGATATTTTTCGAATTGACTTATAGAACCTCAATACGGGAAAGACACAACGGAGTGCAGTAATTTTGACTCTAATGGAGCATTAACCATCAGCGGATTAAAAGAAGAGCCGGTAAGGAGTATTTCCCAACCGACCATTTACAATACAGAAGTTACTTTCTTGAGAAAGGAAAAAGGCATTCCCTAAAAGAACTTTCCTTGATTTCGCTTTGAAATTCCCGACCATTTTCAAGTTCTAACTTATCTAATTTAGCCAAAATAAACCTTTCGTTCTCAGCATGACCTTTATTATAAAAATCAATAGATTGCTGTCCTAAATCATCAATCTCTATTAGTTTAGAAAAAATAGAGTTAATCAGAGGATTACCTGCGTACATTACAGATTCGGTTTCCTCACAAGAAAATTTTAAATACATTATCGTTTTTTTCAAGGCGACTATCTCACTTTGACTTAAAGTCAAAGATTTTTCTTGGTTATCAGCCACACCTACCTCCTCTAGACTTTATTTGCTCCTGATTAACGTTCTACATTTTTCATAAGGCACTTTAGACTAAAAAATTGTGCAAGTCAGCTGCAAGGCCCCATTCAGGTAGTGTTGAACCGGTAAATTCCACCTTTGTTCTGATCAGGAAGATGTTCTACCCTCGCCAGCAGGCTTCAAGTTTCGTTTGGATCGTAAATAAAATATAAAGCATACATTTTATTTAATAAATAAAAAAACAAAACCAAGTAAAACTCTATTTAATTAACTGGGTTTAAAGAACATTTAAAACAGTTTACTCATTGAGATAATTTATCAGGAGCCCAAACTGATCTTCCCCATTTTATATTACCATTCCTTAAAGTTTCCTTTATGAAATTTTCAAAATTGGAATTAAAATAGTCATCAGATCTTATCGTTATTTCAAGACTATAGTTTTCATCGCATAAAAATTCGCTTAGCCTATCTTCTTTATCTATAAGCGTTACAGTAAAACCATCACATTCAGCTTTAGCAATATAACGCCCCTCATCATCTTCACAAATTAGTGTCCGTTCAAATACCTGTTCTAGGTTTGTAAGCAGCTCTTTAAATGATATATCGTCAAGCAATACAAAGCTTAACCATCTTTTATGTATACTCATAATCTCCTACTTACAGCCGACTTTGTGCTGAACATCACCACGCCTTGCCATGTCACCTAACTCATGGCTCTTAAAAATTCTTAAACCAAAAGGTTCTTCTCTCAAACCAAGGAGAGTACTACGTAATTTACTATCTATAGATGCTTCTATTTCGCTCATTCCGGCAATTTTGGATGCATCACGACGTCTGTTAGTAAATACAGGGTCATTAGCTAAATAATCTGTAGGTGCGGCACATCCCACTCTCCTGCTCCTGCAGCAGGCGGTAGCCCTGCCACAGGAAGCGGGTGTTGGTGGTGTCGTGCGACGTGGCGACGATTTTCTGATTAGAAAGCAGTACTTACCATACTAAAAAAGGTTGATGCGGCAGAATTACACTCACATGCTTTGATTATTATTATCAAAGCATGAAAATTAGTACCAGCCTAAGAAACTCCAAAAACTGGCACCTAATTTTACATACTTTTTGAAACTAGAACCATTTGGTGATTCTGGCAAGGAAGGATTGACAGGCGTCACTTTCAGTTGCAAAAAAATCAACCTCTGTGCGTTTTCCATGTTCACTATAAAAAACACACCATAGCCCTCTATCGAGGATCAAACATAATGTCTCATCCTTAATACCATCAATAGAGTAGCTATCTCTGGGTATGTTTAATTTATTTAACTCACTTTGTAACTCTACTCTATCCACAGGTTTTGCCTTCTGTTTTCTTAATTACTTTCTAATGGCCGGAATCAATATAACTCTGTACAGATTGTTAAATCTCATATTGAGTGCCCGACCCAATTCACCAAACCAAGGGGAAGTTTTATTTTCCTGTACGTTGGCACAGGCTTCATAAACCCATAAATAATATAAGGCTGCACATCAGTTTTTGGAAGCAAAGCGTTTATTGGATCTGAAAAATTTAACATTTGCCGTTCAATATTAACAACCCCGGCATAAGCCGGGTTGTAAATCTATAAGTTTTCAAATTAATGACTGAATTTAAATATTTTAAACTAACCTTACTTTGAGTTTGCGATAACAGCAACCTCACTGTCGAGAATTTTATAAACTGCCTCTTTACTTTCAAGAAAACAATTCTTCTAAAAATTCCGAGAACGAATCGGCAACCAATTCAACCTCTTTATCATCCATCAGAAAAATAAAAACCTTCCCTAATGTATCATCAGGTTTGAGAGATAGTAGAAAAGAGTTCCCCCCGCCATCATAGGCAAAAGGGACCATATTCCTCAACTCACCAAACGACTCAATAAGGTCGCGATAGAGTTGCTCAATCGGCAGGTTTCCATATTTTATAGGGTTAAAACCACCAAGCATAAAAGGATTACCATCTTCATAATTATGAGGATACCCGCCATTATTTTTAAGATAAAAATCAAGAAATGACATGGGAAGACGATCATCAAAACTTGCATTGAAATCATTTATTTCATATATAGTTAGTTTGTTTTCCGAATCAGAAAGATACATGATAATTTTACCCTAAAGGATCTTCAAATGCGGTTTTGGAAAAGATTCTGCACGTACTAAACCATACAAAAACGCTGAATTCGAAGGATGAGTTAATGTCCATTTCAAATCCCATCAATTAAGGAAATCCGTTTCTTCACCAGTTTGGTATTGTATCAAAAAAAACACACCAAGTTCAGACATAAATAAGTTATCACCAGACACTATCGTTAGATATTATTCCAAAATGAAATATCGATTGCACCTGTTGACTTTATAATTTCCGTTAGCGGGCATGCTTTTAAAAAATGCGAACCAACACCTCTGATAAATAGCTCAAAATTATCAGCTATCGATTCCCATCCATCCATAGTTTGTTCACTTGTAATAGCATAAACTTTGCCATCGTGAGTATTAAGCAAGATAGTATAAGGGTCTGATATTGCAATACATATCACACCATCTGGTCTATGCTCGCCAATCCACCAATGGTTAAACTCATCACTGTTAATCCTGACTATTTTCTCCAAATAATCATCACCATGGCCGAAAGATAAATTCCCCAAAGAGAAGTTATCAATATCATAATTATTGACAAAATCAATAAAGTCCTTTGGGAAATTTAAGCCAAAACCTTCCTCCGAATCCTTAATATTATTTGCAGGCACCATTCTTTTTTTCAAAATCAAATCATCCATCTCTCCATTAAAACGAGAAAACTTCTCATGCAACATAACTTCAATTTCATTTATCGTTAACAACATAACTATTACCCTCATTTCGTATGCCAAACATCGCCACTGCCAATATGAGTACGTCCAGATACGGGTATAGCATATGGTCTAAAATCCGCATGATGATATATTATTGTATCTCTTTTATAGTTCACATGTTCAGGAAATGCTTTAATCCATATGTCATCTATTTTCGGCAAATGCCCCACTTCTTTTATTCTATTTAATTTGCTTTTACTTATGAAACCCGATGCATATCACACTATTGACTCCAAAATTCTTGGTGTTTTCTTATATCGCAGTTTGAAATAAGTATTCCTGATACTAATGTTCTGTTATCTATTGAGAATGCATAATGAGGTCTTCCGGAGTAATGAGGATCAACCCGCGTCTGGTATGGATTGTTACCTCTAACTTCATATCCCCTACATAACCCAATCGGATCCTGTACAGTAAACCGCACAATCTGCGGGTCGTAGTAGAGGATAGATTATTATTATATTTTTGTTTGTGGTTCAAGAAAGGGTTATATCATATCAAAGCTGGGCGAATTTCTCATTCGGCCTTCACTCTTTTAGCTTAAACAGTTTATTACTAGCGAGTCTAACTCTATCCATGCATCTTCTAATTTAAAAGCCAAATAAGGTTTGTTTTCCACTTTATCAAAACTAGCATATGCATTTCTAATCATTTGAGGTATTGTATATAAATAAAAAGCTAATTCTTTATCTATGGACTGATTATTTTTCAATAGGTTAGCAAGTTCATCTAAACTAGAAACCAAGTCATTATACTGTTCATCATTGAAAACAAAATTAATTCTAACATTATTAACAAAATCATTATCAATTATTTTTTTCTTGACATCACTTAACATAAATCACCTATTTAAATATTATGGCTTCGTGAGGAACCTCACCAAAAATTAATACTTCCTGATGCGGCGCAGCAGCATATCGAGTAAACGGTGTTTATAAATTCTCTGCTGATGCCTGGCTTCTGGTGGAGGAAATCCAAGAGTCACGCGAATGCGGAGCACCTGCAATATGTTAGGCCGTTCTTATTTTATGCTAAGGTATTGTTCTTATTGTTTTTATTGTTCTTATTGTTCTTATTGTTCTTATTGTTCTTATTGTTCTTATCCGCTCACATACTCTCCCGTTTCCAGACGTCACCGCTCTTATGACAGTATTACTATAATATAACCCCACGGAGCAAACCACCCCAGCGGATTCAGCGGATACTGATAAAAATTCCACCCAGCATTCAACCCAAGCGGATCCTGCACAATTAACTGCCTAACCTGTGGGTTGTAGTAACGGAACAGGTAAGTTCTTCTTAGTTTCCATCTACACTACAAAACGATACAGTGAGATATTTTTTATAGCTGTTGAAAACGAAACATATTTACAACCACCTGGGTAGGCCTCAACATCTAAAAAAATAATCTGACCACCTAATGAAACAGTTAAAACTCCGTCACTCTCATAAGAGATGACCTGAGAAATAAATAACACTCCCTCACCATCCACCTTGATTTCAGGTGTCTCCTGACAAACATCATTAATATTCAAACCCCATTTAAAAATGTCATCCACATTAAATTCGACATTATAACAACTATTTAATTTCGGTGGTTCACCACACCAAACAGCCACTCCATTGCCTAAAACTGAGGTGAACTCAACTTTATTCCCATCAAATTTGGACACTGTTATTTTTAGCATTTTAGTGACGATATACTCACGACAATATTATTGACATTCATTACATTACTTACAGGATCGCGCATTATTCTTCTTCATGGCAATTATGCATTCAATGCTATTAAAGACCAATAGAGTTTTGTTTTTCTCTCATTCCTGCATTTCTCACTTACTAAACCATCAGGTAATTATTAATCATAAATTAACCGGGAGTTTTCTCTCCCGGCTTCACACCTAAACTTGACTTAATAAATTCTTTATATCAAAATCACTTTTAGGTGATAGTTTAGGAAGAGCATTCCATTCACTTTCATCGATTGGGAAAACATACCCATAAAAATCTTTCTTTTTGCAAGAATCACCAATACCGAATGCAAAATAAATCTCATCAACATTATCAGGAGAATAATTATCCTGATGCCCAATTATTCTCCAGTCACTTTCTGACTCAATTTTTTTATCAAGTAGAGAATAGGTATCTATAATCACTGGAGGAATAATTCTTTTAGCATTCTCAATTTCACCCTCAGTTATTTTAGGTGCATCAGATAAAAAATCAAAAATTTCAGCTATATGCCCTACCGACATTAATGACATAATACGACCAAAACGATATCTTCCTCCATCAACCTTAAAGCAAAATATATCTCCAGGCTTAACATAGCGAAGCATAGTTCTTGGTTTTTTCTCCCATGCCAAAAATTTAAAGTTACTCATCCGCACCTCTTTCCTTTTCCGCCTGAACCATTTTTCTTGATGCTGTATTCTGCTTCAAAAGCCTGTCCTCTTCCGTCAGTACGTTTATGGTCAAATGAATTGTATTTATTCCCGCGATTAGTAGCTGAAATATCTTTACCTAATGTTCCGGTATGAGTTTTATATTCCTCGATGTAGTATTGTTCGTAACCTCTAGCTTGTGCATAGGTCACATTCTCATCTAAAGGAAGCAACTGAGCACCCGGACTTAATCGCCCAGAATCCCTATGTTCTCCCGCTCTCCTGAAAAGATCATCAATTATATCAACGTAATAAGGTTTTGTTGTTCCTGGATCAAATAATCCATAAACATTGTATCCTGTAGTATCCAGGGCAGTTAATCCAAAGGATCAATCCATAATAACGGATTCGGCGCATACTGATAAAGGTTCCACCCGCCATTCAGCCCAATCGGATCCTGCACAATAAACCGCCCGACCTGCGAGTCGTAGTAGCGGAACAGGTTATAGTGCAGCCCCGTTTTATTATCATACTGCTCTGAAGAGAGTTATATTTCTTATCGGACCAATAATCTATTGTATATTCACTCGAAAAATGTCAAATATATCCAGAAGCTCATCAAATTTTGAAAATTCATTTCGATTATTTAGTTTGTACAAACCTGCATTTACATCCATTACTTCTGATATACAGCTAAAATCATCCCAAACCGTAAATCTTGCTATGTAGTTTTCGTTTTCGAAATCTACCACTACACTATTGGATAACTCATTTTTATTATGAGTAAGAATATAATCATCCTGCTGAATTACCCATTGCTCAAATTTATTTAGCATCTTTTTCTAACTTCCCCATTAATTTCCTCACCCTTGATAGCGATATTTTGTGCTGTTGGCATTTCAGGAACTTCCAAGCCTTTGCGTTTAGCTAATCGCCCCTCAATAGAATCTGTCCCTACTATTTTTGCACACCCTTCATTGGTAGGTACTAATGTTTTTCCCGGCACATCAAATTCAACATATATCGCACCATTCTTGGCCTGCTTACCAAAAGCATCTATATTAGCTGTTAACAAATTCTGAGCCGCTTTCTGTGTAATGTCTTTTTTCTATGCAATGGCATTATTACCAATGGTAAAATACAAGCATATCTGATATTCTTTTTATTCCTGCTTATATATTTACTAACATATAAATGTAAAAAATAAGCCATGATCATATTCTGATTATGGCTTTATTTTGAAAAATCATAAATCAACAGTTACATTCATTCCTGCATCAAGAGATGTCTCACTAATTTTCTTGTGAAATTCCGTAAAGCTATTAGTAATTTTATAGATATTACCGCACTCATTTTGCTCAGCGACCTCAAACTCTTGGATATCATCCTCAGCATGTAGATGTGTTCTGTCCCAATAATACACACCTTGGCTTTCACTGCCATTTAATATAAGGTAAAAATTACCTCCAGGATCATCACCAACAATTAACTTATCATCAATGAAATCAAGTTCACTTAAAAAAATTTCATTTTGACGAAAAATATCGTGGTTTGGATTTTTCATATTTATTCCAAAAAGGGCATAAAAGGCGATAACCCCTTCATCGACACCTGCATACTCTAACTCACAAAAATCCGGAGATTTTACAACAAAGCCATTTTTCAACCTGAGGAATTCTTTATAATCATCTGGCAAATGGATTTTGAATTTCCCCTCCAAAATTTTAATTTCATCTTTATTTGCAGGCTTACCGCATGAAATAGGCATAAGCTTTCCTTACTAAGGTCATGACTTCTTGATCTTAGATACTCCACACTATGGAAAAATTGTCTGTAGTAATAAAAGCTGGAACTTAATGGTTTCCGGCATATTTCATTCATTTATCTAAATCAAAAAACCATTCAATGAAAGAATTAAAGTCTACCCATTGAGGCTTTAATTCCCTCTGAAGGAACTTAGTTAAAGTATCCCCTACATTGATAAATAAAACCTCTCCAGTTTTTTTGTTATAAAAATACCCACCCTCGCTTTGAAAACCATCCAAGGGTATATACTCGTTTGGTATTTTTAATATTTCATGTGTTCTCTTAAGATCAAGTTTGTATGAGGAATTTATAACAAACCAGCAGATCTGATAAATTTCATGATTCCTGCTATGAAAAGTAGCCCCATCCTCAACGTGCAAATAAAATTGAGCAAAATCAGAAGAAAGGTCAATACCTAAAGAAAGCAAAGCATCACTATACTCTTGAGTGATATCATTATACCACCAACCTCGAGATTGACTCATTAACTTTATTTTTTCAGATAACATAACCCCTCAACCACATTTGATTTTTCGGCTATTTAATTATTCTAGCTCTCATCCTTCAATATGCTTCACAGCACAGATAAAATAAATCTCATATTAAAGGAATAGGATATAATTATTCATTATACTGAACCAACCTTAAATTTTAAAAGCCAGGAAAATTTAAATTTCATCCCGGCCTTTAACTTACTGACTAATATATACGGAAGGTCCCATTAATTGTATATGCGAACATTTCAAATTTAAAAAAATGTCTGCCCCCTTTATTATAACTTCACTATAGGGAGTGTTTTTTTGTATTTCTATTTTTGCTGGCATATCCGTAGACATACCTTCTATTTTTAAGAATTTTACTCCACTGCAATTTATACCACATCTACATCTATTATAACCTTTAACCCATTTTGGGGGAGGATTGTCAGGCAATTCATTCACAAGGTCAAAACATATTATTACCGTAGCAGCTTCGCGGTCTATTTTAATATCAAAGATGTCGATTTCATTCACTTCAACATCTCTACTAAAAACCTTGTTAAACAAAATACTACCTTCAATTTCATTCCAATACATATGACTTTCCTCAAAATTCATAATGATCCAATGTGCCAGGAACTGAACCTGTTCGAGTATTTTCGAACGGTCTTACATTTAAATGAGGGCCTTGATTTCCAATTCCTCCAGGATAAACATGCCCAGCAGAATGGTCTTGAATGATAATTTTATTACCATCTGCTTTAGTAAATTGATACTCTCTTGTCCAGATTTGTTTACCGGAGCTATCAAAAATAGGATTTTTACTGGAATCAGTCATTGGGACATTTCTATGGGAACCATTGAATCCAGTTTTAGGATTGAATATCCTATCTGGTTGTTGATTCATAGGAATACCGGCATCTCTTTTCGCTGCCCTAAAGGCTGCATTTCTCGATTTAAATTTTGTACTACAGCTAGCAAGACCCAGCGGATCAATCCACCCCAACGGATTCGGCGCATACTGATAAAGGTTCCACCCGCCATTCAACCCAATCGGATCCTGCACAATAAACCGCCCGACCTGCGGGTCGTAGTAGCGGAACAGGTTATAGTGCAGCCCCGTTTCCCCGTCAGCGTACTGCCCGGCATAGCGAAGCGGCTGGTGTGCCATTGCCGTGCGATTCACAAGCCGTGAGAACCCTTCGCTCTGATGGCGCACCTCGCCAAAGCTGCCGTACTGACCGCTCCAGCGCACCGCGCCACGCTCGTCGGTCACTTCCAGCGACGCGCCGTTCAGATCGGTATTGAACCAGTAAATCTCACCGCTGCGCTGGTCACGAAGATGGTCCACCCGCGCCAGCGGGCTCCAGGCTTCATTCGGGTCGTATACATAGGTGCTGCACAGCCCGCTCTCCTGCTGCTCCTGCAGCAGGCGGTAGCCCTGCCACAGGAAGCGGGTGTCGGTGGTGCCGTGCGTCGTGGTGACGGTTTTGCGCGTGCGGCGGCCCAGTGCGTCATAGTGATAGCGCGCCTCAAACCGCCCTTCCGGGCCGGTTCCACGGGCGGACACCAGACGGTTCTCGGCGTCATACGCATAATGCTGTTCATACAGCCCGTTGCGGCGGCTGACCAGGTTGCCCCAGTGGTCGTATTTCATAAACAGCGCCTGCCAGTGCTGCAGACGGTTATCCGTGACCGGTACCGCATCGTCACTGGCGGCGAGGTTATCCGCGGCGTCGTAGCTGAACTGCGCGCGGCTGTGCCCCTGGCGAGCCTCGTAGTGCTTCAGCAGACGCCCTTCAGCGTCGTAGCCGTAGTCCACCTCACCGCGCAGGGTGTCGCTGACGCCGGAAAGCTCACCGCGTGCGGTGTAGCGATAGAGGCGTTCCAGTAGCGCCTGCTCCGGCAGGGTCACGTCCGTGCTCAATTCGCTGCGCTGCAGGGTGCGTCTGCCGAGGCTGTCATACTGACGGAGCTGTTCGCGCGCGCCCTGAGTGCGGCGCACCTCGCGGTGCATGCGGTCGCGGGTGAACTCGGTCACCAACTGCTGCCCGAAGCGGATGGCGCTGACGTGGCCGGAGCCGTAGTGCAGCCAGGCCAGCTTTTGTTCGCCGGGCAGGGTCAGGCCGGTCAGGTTGCTCAGGGCATCCCATTCGTAGCCCACCTCGCCGTTAATGCCGGACTCGCTCAGCACGCGCCCGGCGGCGTCGTGACGGTAAGCGATCTCATCGCTTTCGATACCCAGGGCAACGCCTTCGGCCGTCGGCGTGCGGCGGATGCGGGTAATCTGGCCGCTCAGGTCGCGGACGTAGCGGTACTCCGCGTGGCGCTGAGTGCGCCCGATCAGCAGCCCGCTGTCGTCATAGCTGAACTGCTGGACGCGACGGGCGATGCCGCCGTCGGCGGCAGGTCGGCCGTTTTCTTCGAGCGCACAGAGGAACCCTCGCGCGTCCCATTCCATATGGCGCACGGTCTCGTCCGGGCGCGTTTCGCTGAGCGGGCGGCCCACGGCGTCGTAGGTGAAGCGGTATTCCGCCCCGTTGCCGTTATCGAGTCGCAGCAGGTTACCGCGCGGGTCGTAGCGCCACTGGCGCACGCGGCCAATACGGTCGGTAAGGCTGACCGGGAGGCCGAGCGCGTTGTAGGCCCAGCTCACTTCGCTTTCCAGCGGGTCGCGCCAGCCCGTGAGCTGACCGCGTTCGTTCCACACCAGCGACTCGCGGCTGCCGTCAGGATGGATCACAGCGCTCAGCAGCCCGGCGCGGCTCCACTCCCGGCGCGTGATGTTCCCTTCCGCATCCTCGCTGGCAATCAACTGCCCGAAACGGTCGTAGGTGAAGCGGGTGACGCTGCCGGAGCAGTCGGTGCGCTGCGTCAGCAGCCCCTGGTGGTTCCAGACCAGGCGCACCACGCCGCCGATGGCGTCGGTGATGCTCTCCGGCAGGTTTTCTTCATCGTCGGGATAGCGATACGCGGTGGTGCTACCGGCCGGGTCGGTTTCCGACAGCAGGCGACCACGAAGGTCGTAGATGGCCTGCGATGAGGTGCCGTCCGGGTATACCGTTCGGGTGATGCGGTCGGTCAGGCGATGCCAGTGATACTCCGTGCGGCGGCCCGCCGGGTCCGTCTCGCTGGTCATGCGGCCGTATTTGTCCCACGTGCTGCGGCGCATCGCCCCGCCCGGCAGAATAACATCGCAGAGCTCGCCGTCGCGGTAGACAAACGTCGTCTGGCGACCGTCGTAATCCGTGAAGCGGGCAACGTTGTCGTCGTCATCCACCAGCCAGTGCGCCTGCGCACCGTCATCGCGGGTCGCACGGCGGGTGCCGTTCTCAAAATCGTATTCGAACGTCAGCTGTTCGCCGCCACTGTGGCGGAAGGCGACCACGCGCGGCAGGCCGTCAATCTCCCGCCAGCGGTATTCGCTCAGCAGGCCGTTGGCGTCCTCGTGGGCGCTCATCAGCCCGTCCTGCCAGCTAAAGCGTCGGCGCACGCTACCGCCCCGGCCGGTCACACAGACCAGCTGGCGCTGTTCATCATAATCGTAACTGACCAGACAGATCTCGTCATCCAGCCAGGCGCCGAGGAGCCTGTCACGATCGTAGCGGCAGACCACGCGCTGGCCCGCGCTGTCGGTCAGGGCATGCAGGGTATTATCCGCATTCCACTCGAAGAGGATATCGTTGCCGCAGGGTTCAGAGATGCGCTGGAGCAGCGACGGGGCATCTTCCTTAAGCGGCGCATAGTGCCAGCGCTCGCCGCTGACGTCATACACCGACCAGCTGTCGTCCTGGTGATGTTCAAGCCAGTTCTTTTCACTTTCGCAGTAGGAGCGCAGCCCTTTCGGCACCTTCGGGAAGGCGACGTAATCGCCGGACGGCGCGCGCCACACCAGGCCGTCCTGATACGCCTCCAGGCGGCTTTCCCAGAACAGGCTCCAGCCGCGGCCCAGCACGCTGTCGCCGGGGTTGCCGCTGCGCCAGTAGCGCTGCCAGCGCACCGGCAGACGGGAAGGCAGGACGAAGTCCAGCTCGTCATCCCCGCTGAGAAACTTCTGTCCGCTGACGATATCCACCGGGCGGGCGATAATCCCCGCGGCCGCCACGCCGGTCATCAGCGTGCCGGCGCGACAGGCGATACGGGCCAGCTTGTTGATGCCGGGGATTTTGCCCAGCAGCTTAGAGAGCGCCCCGACTTTGCCAGCGGCCCCGCCCCAGCCGCCGATAAGCCCGGCGAACAGCAGGGTAAGATCGGAGACTTTATAGAGCCACTCAGGCACTTCAGACTGAATGGGCAGGGTTTGCTGCGGGTCGCCGCCAATAATGACGTTGTTCGAACCGGTCATGACCTTCGCGTCGCAGGTGGTGCGATCCCCGATGCGGGAGGCTGGCTGGCTGTTAATGGAGACGCGCTTAGAGCCTTCGGCCATCTGCTGCGAGCCGTCGTCAGAACAGTCGACGGTGCTATCGGTGGCAAGCGCGGCGGGTTTACCGTTGATAAACACGTTCGGGGAGCCGGAGGTGATGACGCCTTTCTTCGTCATGCTGGATGCCCCGGCGTCCGCGATGCTGTCCCGGGCGGCGGTCGCCAGCTCCCCGGTGTAATACCCCACGGCCAGGCTGGCGCCGACGAGCAGGACGCCCACGCCAAGACAGGATGCGCCGAGACCGGCAATAAACATGGCCCCTGCCAGAATGCCCCCGGCGGCGGCAATCAGGCCACCGACAATCGTTCCGGCAATCATCCCGGCCAGCGCACCGGAGTGGCCGATATCATCACCAACGCGTGCTGCTTCAAACATAACAACGGTCCCTGAAGTTAATGGTGGAAGCGGAAGCTCCTGAGAAGTTCGCCAAACAGCGCGCCGTCGGCATCGCCCGGCGCGCGGGTGCAGGTCATGGTGAACACCAGAATGTTATCGCCATCGACATTAAACACGGCCTGCTGCTGCCAGATACGTTTCCCGTCGCGCAGGTAGCTGGCATGGACAATTTCACCCTGTGAAAGGTTGTCGCCAAGCGTAGCGGCGCTGCGCTCACCCTGCTTCCAGGCCTTGATGTGTTTTGCCATCAGCGCGAGCTGGCGATCGATATACGCGGCAAGCGCTTCGCCGGGGTTGAGAGCATCGCGGGAGATGTTGAACGCCGGCGCATCCGCTGCAGGCGGCGCGAATACGTTGACGGTACGATCCTGATAACCCTCAGGAAAGGTGATCTGTCCTTCACTGAACAGGCACTGCGAATGTTGTTCTGACATTGAGCGGGTCCCACCACATTTTTTCAGAAGCGGTAAGTTTCGCATATGTGTTTAAGGCTGACTATCCCCAGATTATTGCCACACGCCAGCCCTCACCGAATGCAAAAACAGCGGCCGTTAGCCCGGCCCCTCGCTCCCCGCCGCCAGCAGCGGGACCACCACGTCACTGATGGGCACCGCAATACCGTGTTTGCGGCCATAGCGCTGGATCACGCCGTTGCGAATATCCCACTCCAGCGGGCGATCCGCCTGGCGGTCGGCGAGGATCGAGGTGCCCAAATCCGCGGGCGCACGCTGGAAGTTCGCCAGGATCTCTTGTGCGACCTCATCATCCAGCGTCGCCCCTTCGGCGCGCGCGACGGCAAGCCCCTCGCGCAGATAGGCCAGCGCCAGTTCGCTGATATCCTCGCGTCTGAACATGCCGGCGCGTCGGTTGGCCAGCACCATCAGCCCGGCAACGGCGTTTTGCAGCAGCTTGCGCCAGGCCACCGTTGAGAAGTCTGCCGAGAGTTCAACCGCGCAGCGTGTCCCCTGCAGCGCATCCACCACCCGTTTTGCCTGCGGCACGTCGGGCAGAGTCAGTCGCGGCCTGGCGCGCAGCCATACGGAGGCATCCGGCTCGCGCTGCGCCGGGAACCAGACCACCGACGGCAACACCGTGGCGCCGTTTACCCACGGCTCAAGCTGGGCTTTTTGCTCAACGCCGTTTTGCAGGGCGCAGACCACCGTGTTTTCATCGCACAGCGCGCGCAGCCATCCGGCGCTGTCTGCATTTTGCGTCGTTTTTACCGCCACAAACACCAGATCGACCGGGCGCGCGATGACGCTCGGATCGGTTAATACCGGACCGGGCACAACTGTTTCCCCCTCATCGTCGCGCAAGCGCAGTTCAGGATGCGCGGTGCGTCCGCACAGCAGCGGCGTGCGGCCCGCGTCGTGCAGCACCGCGGCAATGGTGGTGCCAATTGCGCCAGGGCCCATCAGCGCAATCACTGGATTGTCAGACATGGTGAACTCCCCTTTTCGCTAAGCCTGCTAACAGTTATACCACCCTGAAAAGTGAGCGCCACGTCGTTGTCTATACTCATCACTCTACTGACAACGGAGTGCGCCATGCCTTTACCCGATTTCAAATCCTCTGAACCCTATACCCTTGGCATCGAACTGGAACTGCAGGTGGTGAATCCGCCAGGCTACGATCTGAGCCAGGACTCCTCCGCGCTTATTGCCGCCGTCAAAGACGACATTAAAGGCGGGGAAGTGAAGCACGATATCACCGAAAGCATGCTCGAAATTGCTACCGGCGTGTGTCAGAACATCGACCAGGCGGCGGCGCAGTTCTCGATGATGCAGCAGAGCATCCTGCGCGCGGCGGCGGAGCAGCACATCCAGATTTGCGGCGGCGGAACGCATCCGTTCCAGAAGTGGCAGCGTCAGGAGGTGTGCGACGACGAGCGCTATAACATCACGCTGGAGCGCTTTGGCTATCTGATTTTGCAGGCCACGGTGTTCGGCCAGCACGTGCATGTCGGCTGTCGGACCGGGGATGACGCGATTTATCTGCTGCACGGCCTGTCGCGCTTTGTGCCACACTTTATCGCCCTGGCGGCGGCGTCGCCGTACATGCAGGGCACGGACACGAAATTTGCCTCGTCGCGGCTCAATATCTTTTCGGGTTTTCCGGATAACGGTCAGATGCCGTGGGTCAACAGCTGGCAGGAGTTCGAAGGGCTGTTCCGCCGCCTGAGTTCCACGAGCATGATCGACAGCATTAAAGATCTGCACTGGGACATTCGCCCCAGCCCGCATTTTGGCACCGTGGAGGTGCGGGTGATGGATACGCCGCTGACCCTCGGCCACGCGATTAATATCGCCGGGCTGATTCAGGCGACATCCCACTGGCTGCTGACCACACGGCCTTATAAGCATCAGGAAAAGGATTTTCTGCTCTATCGCTTTAACCGTTTCCAGGCCTGTCGCTATGGGATGGAAGGTATCCTGACGGATGTACATACCGGCGAGCATAAAACCGTGGCGGAGGATATCGCCTGGCTGCTGGAGCAGGTTGCGCCGTCGGCCGAGAAGCTCGGCGCGACAAGCGCAATCAATGAAATTGCCCTGCTGTTAAAGCAGGGCAAGAGCGAGGCGCAGCGCATGCGCGACTTTATCGCCGACGGCGGATCGCTTATTTCACTGGTGCAGAAACACTGCGAGCTGTGGGCGACGAGTCCGTAAGCGACCAGACTGCGGACCGTACACCCCAAAGGCTGAGGAATCCCCAGTAATTTTTTACTGAAAGCGTGAATGTTTTTTTCAGGTAAGTAAATTACTTACAGCGACGCCCTGGTCCGGCTGTAAATCGCCGAAGTGTTTCCGTAAGGCCGGGGCGAGGCGCAGGGATGCGCCGAGAGGGCGTGGCCTGCA
>ERZ791734.700-NODE-700-length-40778-cov-3.551335_pt1 | contig 40778 bp, 55 predicted proteins | sample MGYA00509953_ERZ791734 | MGnify/ENA primary metagenome ERZ791734 (study PRJEB30046, sample SAMN00792038) | human gut metagenome | study: EMG produced TPA metagenomics assembly of the A metagenome-wide association study of gut microbiota in type 2...
ATTTTTTTTTTTTTATAATATTTTTTTTTTTGATATTTCTATGAGGGGTGCTTACACCAACCTCACCTCCCCCATCACTTAGCCCAAGGGGGTCCTACCCCCTCAGGTTAAAAATTCACATTATTAACAATTAACAAATTACATTATGGGAAGAAATTTAGTATTCAATGACACATTGACAGTTGAGCAGTTTAAAGCAGCAATGCATGTAGATAAACTGAGTGTTAAAAAGAATCCCAACACAGGCAAGTTATTCTTTGCCTATGGTGCAAAGACTGGAGCTGTAGCAACCAAAGGTATTCCTCAGAATCCTATGGTCAGTGATGTTACTACTCCTGATGGTGACAGATTCTGGCTTCTTCATGAGGAAGGCCAAGGTGGAGCACCTACATTGGCAACTTTCTAAAGTATCAAGGGTTAGCAGGCAGAAGTGCCTGCTTACCCTTTTCTTATTTCTTATCCTATCATTTAGACATTAATAGGTTTATTACTTAAACATTAATAGCATTAATAGTATTTGTTGTGTAAAAGTATATAAGTAGGAATCAGTTACCTCTTAGTATAACTCTTAGATATGTTACACCTTATATTATATAGTAAACAATATTTACAATAAACAGTGCTTTTATTAAGTCTAATATGCTGAATAAGAATAAGTTAAGAAGGCTAGTAGATGGTAAAATTTATCAATAACCCCCTTCCAACAAGGCCATTATTCTCACACTGGAAAAATAACAAATGGGGTAATACATAGTTGTTTTTACTGTGTACAATAACCATTTATCCTTGAAAAATTAGCAAACAATCAAACTCTATCTGTTATAAGTAAAGGAATAAATAACAAATATGGGTTACAGATAAAAGAAAATCCACAATCAAATGAATAAAATATCATGTTATAATGGCATACTTTATAAGATAGAGTATAAGCCAGAATTGTCTCAAAAAGACTATACACAGAGACATGTGTATCACATTAAGACTAATGATAAGGACTATCTTCGTGCTCACAATGCCATAAAATCTATTATGAATGATGGCTCTTGGGAAAGAGAAGAATGGGCGATGAGGAATAATCAGCAGCCTTCAATGGCTAATGCTCTTCACACTTATCATGAGTTTGAGTATAATGAGGAGCTTAATGTATATGTATACACTTTTGTCAGACCTTATGATGATTAAAGTAATGAATATCAATTCTATTTTCAAAAGAAAGCACAAGTATCTTGTGACATTCTATAAGCCTTCAAGAGTTAGAAAATACATATGTACAAGGACTATTGGGAGCACATTACAATTTGCTCTCAAAAAGTCCTTTAAGTATGGAGTATTTACAATCAAAAGATTAGATAGATAAAATATGACACGAATAATTTATGTAGTTTATACTAGAGAGTATCTTACAATCAAAGAGTGAAGTATCTATTTGATTGAAAAAAAAAGTAAGTTCTTTTTCGTAAAATATTCATAGTTGATAGAATGAAATTCATATTACTGGTCTGTGAAGATAGGTAATATATGCTCTCATAGTTCAAGGGATAGAACATAGACCTCCTAAGTCTGGGATACAAGTTCGAGTCTTGTTGGGAGCACGCAGGGAATTATAGTAATACAAGGCACCCATGAAGGATAGGATTAATATAGGATGGAAGGAAGAAAAAAAAAAGTCTTATACCTTTCTTAGATTCAATAAAGGTTTTGTTTACTTGGCTGGCAGGAAAAGACTGCCTTTTAAGGTATTACTCATATAAGGGTATAGTTTTGTTTGCATAAGTAAGATAGATTTTTAATTTGGGCAATAGTAATATTGCTACAGAAGGCTGGTATGTGAATATAGGTCTTCTTTATTCAATTAATTCAATCAACACTTAACATTTAAGGAGGAACAGATATGAGAGTACTAATCAATAGTCATACCATTATTGATGGTATTGAAGATTTACAAGCAGATATTTCCAACAGGGGAAGTGTGCTCATAAAGGCAGAATCTCTACTGATGGCTAATATTATGGAGGAGAAGCTAGTACACAACAGAATTTCTTATAAGAGATTTGGGAAAGAAATAGGTTGCCAATTTAAGGTTTGGTGTACATCAATAAGTGCATACCAATAAATACATACTAGAGATGGAAGAGAAGACTATAACCATTCCTATAGAGGAGTATAATCATTTATTAAAACTTAAAGGGTATATTCAGAACTGGGATGCAAGGAATATATGGGAATGTCCTAAGTGTGGTACTTACAATCCAGAGGGATACATCTGCGTAGAGTGTAAATATGATAATAGTAGTGGTATCTAACACATATTGTTTTACAAAAAAAAAAGTGATGGAACAAGAAAGACAAGGAATGAGCCTGAAAGAGGAAGTAGAGAAGACACTAGAAGCAGGCATGTCATCGAAAACAAGATAAAAGTTTAGGGAAGGAGTCATCAAGATTGGGGAAGCAACGGGGGACAGTTGTACAGAGGATGTACTGGACAACTGTCTGATTGAGTTTAGCAGATTAAAGGATGCCCAATCTAAGGGCATGATAATCGCAGCCTTGATGTCAGAACTTCCTTTAATGTTACAGAAAGTAATTTCTGAGAAAATGATAGAGGCTATTACCCTCGAAGTCGTAGCACAAACCTTCGGAGGTTTAAAACAAGAAAAATAATGAGTGAAATCAAATTAAGTCTGAGTATTGAACTTCAAGGAAGTACAATGTTCAGCAAGGAGGAGTGCCTTAAAACAACTCAAAAAGTCATTAAGAGAAAAACCAAATCCGGTAAAGTACTTAAGAAGACTATCCATGTCCAAACTGAAGATTTGGACAAGATGACCAAAGGCTCTGTGAGGATAACTGATAAGAATGGGAAAAATCCCGAGATTATCACCTTCTACACTAGAAAATGTAAACCGGCTACTCAGACCATCAACATGAGTAAGGAGGCTTATGAGTATATGATTAGCAAGGATTCTTGTCCTTCATGTTTCAAGCCAAGAGAATGGTCTGCAATGAATAAGAAAGAAAGGCTTGAGGCTCACTTGAAGAGGACAGTAGAGCATCTTGGAGGTGTATCATATACCTATCAAGTGTTTGAGGACTAAATGGAAATGTTCTCATAGTAAGGGCAGGGGTACTAATAATACCCTTGTCCTTCTTTTTTTTTACAGCCTGCTGATTAAGTGGGATAAAACTAAGAAGCTATGGGATATGTTCCTAAATTTATACATCTTGACCATTTCATTAGTGTAGAATATCCATTTGGTGTTCATTGGAAGCATAGTTATATACAACAGAGTGCAGAAGCAATCTTCAATACATATAAAGAAGACATTGAGGAGGGTATTCTTGGTACATTCTACATCTCAACTGGTTTATACAAATCAAGAAAGGCTACAGTCTATGTAGCAGCAAAGTCAGATTACAAGGCATCTTACTTTTATATGAGGATTGCCAAGATAAAGGAAATAGGCATAGGAGTCAGATTTTGGGTAAGTAAGTCTCAGGATGGAAAATACCTAATTGACCCTTATTATATCACCTATTCTGAATACAAATGGTCAAATAGGGAGTTGCCTGATTATGTATTTCTGACCAAAGAGGAGAAAATCTCTGACTAAGCAATATAAGTTTAACAAAAAAAAAAGCATGAAAGAAGCAATTTTATTGACTGATGGCTATAAGTTAGACCACAGGAGGCAATACCCTGAAGGTACAGAGTATGTCTATTCTAATTGGACTCCAAGAAGCTGTCATTATTATCCAGAGGCAAGTGAAGGAGCTGTTGTATTTGGTATTCAATACTTTATTAAGGAGTATTTGATGAAGCAATTCCAAGAGAACTTCTTCAATAAGCCTAAGGATGTAGCAGTTGCAGAGTTTAAGAGAAGAGTAGATACATTTTTGGGACCTAACAATGTGGGTACAAAACACATTAAGGAATTGCATGACCTTGGTTATCTTCCCATTAGAATCAAAGCATTGCCTGAGGGTACATTGTGTCCTATTAGAGTGCCTGCATTGACATTCATCAATACACATCCTGACTTCTTCTGGCTTACCAATTACTTTGAGACTCTTATCTCAACTACCTTATGGTTGCCTATGACAAGTGCAACTACTGCAAGGTTGTATAAGAAGGAGTTGATAAGGCATGCAAGGAAGACAGGATTTAAGGATGTAGACCTTAACTTCCTTATACATGACTTCTCTATGAGAGGTATGGCTGGAGTAGAAGCTGCCATTATGTCTGGTATGGGACACATGACCTCATTCTGTGGCAGTGAGACTATACCTGCTATTGCTGGTCTTGAAGAGTATTATAATGCAGATGCTGATAAAGAGCTTATTGCAGCTACAATACCAGCTACTGAACATAGTGTCATGTGTGCAGGAGGTAAGGAAGATGAGTTGGAAACATTCAGAAGACTAATTACAGAGATATATCCTACTGGATTTGTATCTATTGTTTCTGATACTTGGGACTTCTGGAAGGTAATGACAGAGTATCTACCTAAATTGAAGGATGAAATCCTTGCAAGAGATGGTAGGTTAGTCATAAGACCTGATAGTGGAGACCCTGTACATATCATTGCAGGTTACAAGCAAGGAGACTTTGAGAATTGGCAAGAACAAACAGAAGCTCAGAATAAGATGGGCAGCACTGCTGTGTGGGTGGGTGCTTATGAAGTCTTGTGGGGAATCTTTGGTGGAACTATCAATGAGAAGGGCTACAAGGTACTCAACCCTAAAGTAGGCATTATCTATGGTGATTCCATTACTCTTGAGAGACAGAAGGAAATCTACAAGAGACTTGAGGAGAGAGGCTTTGCAGCTACTAACCTTGTACTTGGTGTAGGTTCATATACCTATCAGTACAAGAGCAGGGATTCTCTTGGCTTTGCTATGAAGGCTACTTGGTGCCAAGTTAATGGAGAAGGGAGGGAAATCTTTAAGACCCAAAGACTGATGATGGTACCAAGAAATCACTGAAAGGCCTTATCTGTGTTCAAAGTGATGGTGATAGGTATATAGCTGAAGACCAAGTAACTAAGGAACAAGAGGATAAAAGCTGTCTACAGACTGTCTTTGAAGATGGCAAGTTGGTTAAAGAGTGGTCTCTAAGACAGATTAGAGACAATGTTAATAATTCTATAGTATTGGAGGATTAGTATGCAAGTATTGAATCTTATCAGGCCTGAAAAGAGTAGTGTAAAGTATAGGGTTATACAGTTTCCTGATGGTGAACCTCATATTATCTTAGAGAATATTGACAGGAAAGATGATTTATCTGTGACATGCAGGGTATGCAATCCTACTGATTTGTTCATTCTTATGCAGGTAGGTGATATTCTTAATAGGCAAGGTGTCTCGTTTATTTTGCATATTACCTATCTCATGAGCATGAGAATGGATAGGGTAATGAGTTATGATGAGTCATTTTCTCTTAGCATAGTTGCAAAGGTAATAAATGATATGTCTCCTGAATCAGTTCATGTACTTGAACCCCATTCATATAGGGTACAAGACCTTATTAAGGGGTATTGGGGAGATATTACCACTCCTGTGCCAGACTTTAGAGGATACTTGAAAGTGTATCCTGATAGAGGTGCATTGCAAAGGTATAGTGGAAACCCCACTGAGAATGTGATATGTAGCAAAGTCAGAGACCCAAGGACAGGACAACTCTCTGGTTTCAAGATTGAAAACCCAGAAGTTATAGAGGCAAATCAGGACCTTCCACTTGTAGTCATTGATGACTTGTGTGATGGAGGGGGCACCTTTAAAGGTATTGCACAATTACTTGAATCTCATTATCCTAATAGGGATAGGGTCATCTATGTAACTCACATGGTTAATCCTAAAGGCATTGCCACACTTAGCGAGAATTACAAGGAAGTTTATTTCACTAATTCATATAGGGATTGGGAACAGGAAGTTTTACCCAACAATGTAAAAGTAATTAAAGTAGTATGAAAGCTGAAATAGTAGCAAAGATTGCTGTATGGTTTATAATCTTCGTTGCCCTGCTCACATTAGGGCTTGGAATGATGTCAACACCAAATTCTGTCGAGAATGTATTAGGATTTCTTTTGATAGTAGTAATATTCTATTTATCAATTAAAACAAAATGTCTAACAATAATTAAATTTAAAAAAGATGAAGAGTAAATTGATTCTAGGGATATTGTCCCTATTTGTGATGCTCTCAGTAACATCATGCATGGAGAAGGTAGATGCAGGTTGTGAGGGCATTAAGGTGAACTTATATGGTAATGACAAGGGAGTAGATGATGCTTCTTTAGTAACTGGTATTGTGTGGTATAATCCTTGGACTACTACAGTGTATGAGTATCCTACCTATGTACAGACCATTGATTATGAGCCTTTTACAATCAATGCAAAGGATGGTTCTGAGTTTACTGTAGACCCTACTGTCTCATTGAAGATTATTGATGGTAAATCACCTGCTGTCTTCAAGAAATACAGGAAGGAGTTAAGTGAAGTCATTAGTGGTACACTATATAATTATGTAAAGGATGCCTTTAGAATCCAATTGAACAAGTTTACCACAGATGATATTGTAAGTAAAAGGGACAGTATTGAAAATGCTATTGAAGTGTACTTGGCTCAAGCACTTGCCAAAGAGAACTTCCAATTAGAACAACTCACTTCAGGTCTCAAATATCCTCAGACTATTGTAGAGTCAGTAAATGCCAAGAATAAAGCTATCCAACAGGCTATGCAGGTGGAGAATGAGGTGAAGGTAGCAGAGGCACAAGCCAAGAAGCTTATTGTAGCAGCAGAGGCAGAGAAGAAGGCCAATGAGTTGAGGCAGCAAGCACTTACCCCTGAAATCCTTGAGAAGATGTGGATTGAGAAATGGAATGGAGCTTTGCCTGTATATGGTCAAGTTCCTACAATCTTTAAAGATATTAGCAAATGATGTGGGTTATATCAATTCTTATCATACTCTTCACTATTTGTATCTTGACAGATACAAATGTTGAAGAGTATCGTAGGATAAATGGAGATATGAAATTAGTGGAGACGTATAAGCTAGGATTGCCTCTATGGATGATATTGGTTATTGTCCTATTGGGCATTATTCCTTGGCTTAATATAACTCTATTTGTAATCTTTATTGTGCTTTATTTCATATTCTCATTAGAGGAAAACTGGGATGAACTTGATAATAGAGCCATAGTACTTTCATTGGATGGAGGTAACATTATCACAAAATGCTTACTGAAAGTCAAGGAACTACTATGTTGGAAAATATAAAACAGTGAAGAGAAACTGAGCAATGACTAGAGAAGAAATACAAGAGTTAGCTTTGTCAAAGATTGATAAAGCTAAATACCTTATCTTGGAACTTATTACCGGAATGGGTAAGACCAAGGTAGCAATAGGTCTTATTAACCATATATGTGATAGAGTGTCCAAAGCTAAAGGAAGACCTGCTACTATACTCATTCTGGTAGCCAAGACTGTGCATAAGAGTACTTGGAGAGACGAGATTGAGAAGTGGGGAGGAATCATGTCTGACTGTATAACCCTTGAATGTTATGAGTCCATGAAGAAATATAGGAAAACAGACTTTGATATAGTGGTTGCTGATGAAATGCAACACCTCTCTGATGCAAGGTTGGAAATCCTTGAGACCATTAGTATCAATGAGTCATTCATTGGATTATCTGCCACCATCAAGGGAAGTACCAGAGATTATTTCCTGTATAGGTATAATGCTGAGGTCATCAAGTGTGGCCTTAAGGAAGCTGTAAAGGATAATGTATTACCTGAACCTACAGTGTATCTGTTACCCTTATATTTGGATACTACAAGGTATGCTTATAAATCTAGGAAGTTTGGGCATGACACAGTCACCACTCAAAAAGGCTATTATGACAATATTTCCTCGCTTGTAACTTGGTATAAAAACAAGTTTTATAACACAAGAAATGAGAGAATAAAGAACTTGTGGCTTTCAACAGCAGGTAAGAGACTGAAGTGGTGCTCTGAACAAAAGGAATCTCTTGTATCATCTCTTCTAGTCAAGCTTAGGAATTGTAGGGTATTGACATTTTGTAGCAGTATAGAACAGTCAGAGAGAATATGCAGGCATAATATAACTTCTAAGAACAGGGACTCGGAGAAGAACTTGGAACTGTTTAACAGGAATGAGATAGAACATATATCTGCATGTAATATTCTTAATGAAGGAGTAAATCTGAACAACTGTAGAGTGGGAATATTCTGCAATTTGAATAGCTCGGAGATTATAACAAAACAAAGGATAGGCAGAATCCTTAGGCATAAATCCCCTATCGTGATAATACCTTACTTTGTGGATACAAGGGAGCAGGAGTTGGTGGCTAAGATAATTGAGGAGTATAATGTAGAGTCTGTAAAAAGTATTTCAAGCATTAACGAAATAGAATTATGAAAAATAGAGTTAGAATCATCAAGAAGGAGTTTAAAGTAGATGAAAAGAACAAAGTGGTAGTATGTGAATTGCTATTCACACTACAACTACTTGGCAGTGAGGCAATTCCTAATATAATGGATATACCCGGTAGATTGGCAAAGGAGGCTATATCAATGGGGGATACTCTAGTTTGCAGGGGAAAAGCCAGATGTAGTAGTGATGATACCTTTGATGAGGCAGTTGGCTGTAGGATAGCTGAATGCAGGGCTAAAACAAAGATGTTCAAGGTTGCAAGGAATGTATGGAAAACTTTGGGTGATGACTTGGTTGAAAGAGCAGCATCATGTCACATCTTAGGTGATGCATGTAATGCTGCCATGAACATAGAAAAGGAACATCTAAAAGAGCTATTGCCATGATATGTCTTAGTGAGGAAGGTTGTCAAAAGAATGGGGTGGGTATAGGAGAGGCATTGATTCTCTTACTCATTCATAATAAGGCAGACCTTGAAACAGCTAGGAGTAACCTGACTAAGGGAGGATATATAACAGCCGCATCTTATGGATTATTCCTAGAGTATGGGTGGAGGCTTACTAGTAAGGGCAAGGAACTGTTGGATTCCATAATTATGGAGTCTAGTGGGAAGCAAGAGTCTAATGAGAGGCTATCTCGATTGGCCAGAGAACTGAAGGAGATATTCCCGAAAGGCAAGAAGGACGGTACCAATTATTATTGGGCAGATGGAGTGGCATTGATTATGCGAAGGTTGAAGTTGTTCTTCAAAAAGTATGGGAACACTTACACTGATGAGCAAATCATTAGGGCAGCAAGTAAATATGTGGAAGGATTCAATGGTAACTATACATATATGAGATTGCTAAAGTATTTCATCTTCAAAGAGAAAGTTGGTGCTGCTGGTGAAGTTGAGGGAGAATCGGAGTTAATTAACTATATCGAGAATGCTGGTCAGGAAGAGAATTTGAGAAATGATTGGACTTCTACATTAAAATGATTACATTAAGAGAGCGAGTACTGGATAATCTGAGGATTAGAAGGCAAAGGATTCTCAATGGGCAACTGAATTGCATCAGTTCTCCATTCAAGAGGTTTGCTGGTGACTTCATAGGTATAGAGCAGTCATGCTATTATACTGTGACCTCATTCACCAAAGGAGGCAAGTCACAGTTTGTGTCCTACACCTTCATTTATAAGCCTCTTATGTTTTGCTATTACACAAAGGCAGATATAGATATAAAGATATTGTATTTCCCTTTGGAGGAAACTCCTGAAAGGATATTGCAAAGGTTTATATCTTGGTTGCTCTTTGAGCTTAGTGGTGGCAAGGTAAGAGTAAGTCCTAGAGATTTAAGGAGTACTACAAAGGCAGTGCCACAAGAGATACTTGACTTGATTGCATCTGATGAGGTGCAGGATATAATCAGGTACTTTGAAGAGCATGTAGTGTTTCCTGATGAGGCCTGTAATCCTACTGGTATATATAAGTTCTGTGTAAGATATGCAGAAGAGCATGGCAAGACTTATTATAAGGAGGGTAAATACAAGGACGAGTTTGGAGTAGTGAGAAGCAAGGAAGTGTTTGACAGATATGAGCAGGATAATCCTAATGAATACAGACTGATTGTGATAGATACTATCAACCTCATAGATACTGAGAGGGGAATGACTCTAAAGCAATCTATGGATAAGCTTAGTGAGTATTGTGCAAAATATTTAAGGAACAGGTATTACTACTCTCCTGTGGTAATTCAGCAGCAGGCTTTTGACCAAGAGGGTAATGAGGCATTCAAGATAGGCAGGGTAAGACCTTCAGTTGCAGGATTAGGAGATAGCAAATATACTTCAAGAGACAGTAATGTGGTTCTTGGCTTGTTCTCACCCTATAGGTTTGCTTTAAAGGAGTATGAGGGATATGACATATCAAAGTTCAAGGATAACATAAGATTCTTGGAGATGATAGTCAATAGAGATGGTGAGATGGGAGGACTATGTCCTTTATTCTTTGATGGGGCTGTGTGCCAATTCAATGAACTCCCAAGACCCAATGACAGGGAAGAATTGCAGAAAGTATACAGCTATCTGGAATCCATAAGGAGCAGTCCTGCTAAGTCTTTCTTTAGTTACACAACAAGTAAAATAGATAAGGGGTTGCATAAACATAAAATATTTCATAAGTTTGCATCCCTTTTTCGTATATCAACAAAATAAACATAAAAGGAGAAGTAATGGCAAAGATATTAGTTCTTGCAAAGAGTGGATTTGGGAAAACTACTTCTTATTGTGGTAGAATCAAGCTGGGAATAAAGGGTCTTAACCCAAAAGAGACCTACATTATCCAGTGTATTGGTAGGGGTGTTCCCAATCCTGACTTCAAGCTGATTGAAGGTAGTATAGGTGTGGAGAATGTAGGCAAACCTACACAGAAATTATCTAATGCCGGAGCACTGGCCACAGGTAATAGGGTGCAGGTGGATTGTCTCACAGGTCTTGATAGATTTGCAGCAGTGGCAGAAATCATCAACATGTTGAAGAAGTCGCCTTACAAGAATATACTTGTAGATGACATGAATTATCTTGCACAGGATTTCTACATGGCAAATGCTATGAAAGGTGGATGGGATACTCCCAAGCAGATTGGTTATGGAATGGGCCTCATCTTTGATGCCTTCAAGGGACTTCCTGAGGATAAGAATATCATTTGTTGTGCTCATTATGAAGAGTACAAGGATAAGAATGGTGATTCAATATCCTATAAGTTCAAGACCACTGGAAAGATGGTGGATGACTACATAACACCTGAAGGAAAGTTTGATATTATCCTCTTTGGTAAGGTAGGTTATGATGCAGAAAACAAGAAACCTATCAAGCATTATGTGAAAGAGTTTGATGGAGAATATCCTGCTAAGGATAGCCTTGGTGCATTAGATGACCTTCCTGATGAGATTCCCAATGATTTGTCTATTGTTGTAGACAAGTTAAGAGAAGTCTATGGATAGGGATGAGATTGTAAGAATATCAAGGTCAGTTGCTGGTAAGAGTGTTACTATAGATGACATTAGTATAGTGTTGATGCAATACTGTATAGAACAGGGCAAGCCTTACTATGAGACTACCTTGTTTGTCACCAAGGTATTAAGTAGCACATAACTGGCAGGATATTTTATGACAGCTCTAGACTATTATGAGAGGAAATTCACAATATACAAGCTGTGGGATAAGCCTAATATATTACAGAAATCTGGAGGATTAGGACAATTATTACAGATATTTTAGTAACAAGTATTTAAGTATTTTTATTTTAGCAAGAAGAGTATGAACAAGACATTAACAGTAAGACAGTTTGCTGCTGTAAAAAGAGTGGCACAGAATGTAAGCTTTGCAGTGGCAAAAAAGAATAAAATCTCTGCGAAGATGCAGGAACTCAGTAAGGAGTATGAAGACCTGACTAAGGAGATTGAAGGACATGAGATGGGAATCAAAGCCTTGACAGGAGGATTTACAAGTGAAGACCTGATTACCAAGAAGGTTGAAGATACAGGTAAGGTTGATAAGGAAGGCAAGCCTGTAAAGGTTACCAAATATGAACCTAAAGCTGGAGTGGTATCATTCAATGAGGAAGATAGAGTGTATGAAATTGACCTCAATGGTATTAATGGTATTGCTGTAGGCTCAGTACAGCAGGATGACCCAATATGTGCTGAGTTACCAGATTGTGATACAACAGCAGTGGATAACATTGGGTATTCTCCCAAAACTACACAATACTAAAGAGAAAAGAGAAGAAAGAAGAGAAAGAAAAAGATTAATCTTTACGAGTATGAAAGATAACAAATCAATTAGTTTTATGGCAATCAGTAAGGGTTCTGTATCTACTGAAGGCTTAGAGATAAAGAGATTCATAGGAGTAGGTTCAGTGTTTGTATTGGCAGTCAATCCTGATAAGAAGAAGCTTGAGGAGCTGTATATGACCCAGCTTGAAAAAGAGCCTGAGTATGTAGGAGAGGTTGAGGTAGGAGATGACAAGCACAAGGTAAAGAATGTGAGGATTGACTTTATTGTCAAGACTGACCCTGAAAAGTGCAATGGAATTGACACTACAACCAAGGTATCACTCTTTGTCAGACAAGAGTACAGGTATAGTAAGGACGGTAGTAAGATTCAGGTAATTGATAAGTATGGAAGAACTGCATGGCCTACTATTGAGGAGGCCAAGGCACATGCTACTGTACTTACTAAGAAGAATGGTAGTGCCTACAATGCCAATATAGACAAGGACTATAGACCTGCATACTTTGGGGAAGAGGAATTGACTAAATTCCTTAAGGCATATCTTAATATTCCTGATGTAATGAAGTATGTCAACAATACTTGGGTTATGGTTGATAATCCGCAGGACTGTGAAGCTAGACTTGAAAGTATTGAGGACTATTTCAAGGGAGACTTTAGTGAGCTGAAGGATGTAATCTCATACCAGCCTTCTAACAAGGTCAAGGTTTTGTTTGGAGTAAGAACCACAGATGACAACAAGCAATATCAAACTGTATATACCAGCATGTTTCTGAAGAATCATGTTAGGGATTACAGCAGGCTTGACCAAGATTTACAGGAAAGGAAGCAACAAGGGGCATTTGCCAACACCGAGTTTATAGTTGATGACTTGAAGGAGTATAAGGTAGATTCTACTGACCTCAGCCAGTCAGGTACAGATACTTTACCCTTTCCGGGTGCTGCTGACTCAGCACCGTCCCCTTGGGATTTGAGCAAGTAAGTGTAACTGTTAAAAAAAAAAGCATGGCATTCAGCAAGGGCAAGGATTCTGTGAGTTTGAAGGAAATCTTGGATAGAGTAACAGAAGCAGATATTTTATCATATTATTTGGGTGTTACAGAAGTACCCACTATTATAAATTCCCCATTAAGAAGGGATAGAAGACCTTCCTTTGGTCTCTATTCTCCCAATGGGGAAAGGATATATTATACAGATTTGTCTACAGGAGACAGGGGAGGAATCTTTGACCTCCTTGGTCATATGTGGAGCTGTAGTTATAGTGAGGTCTTATCAAGAATCAGGAAGGATATGGAAAGGTTTTCTTTGGGTAATTGCAATATTCAAACATATACACCATGTGTTGTAAATGACATGAACAGTCATAACAGCAATTCAGACCTACAATGTAAGATTAGGGAATGGAGGAAACATGATATAGAATATTGGGAGTCTTATGGCATTAGTGTTGAATGGCTCAAATATGCGGAAGTTTACCCCATATCTCATAAAATTGTCCTTAAGGATGGTCATAGATATGTGTTTGTAGCTGATAAATATGCCTATGCCTATGTTGAACATAAAGAAGGAAAAGTTACGCTAAAGATATACCAACCCTTTAATAAAGGCAGGTATAAATGGAGTAACAAGCATGACAGCTCTGTGGTAAGTCTATGGACTAAGGTACCTGAATATGGGGAACAAATATGCATTTGTTCCTCATTAAAGGATGCCCTATGTCTATGGTCCAACACAGGGATACCTTCCCTTGCCATTCAAGGTGAGGGATACAGAATGAGTAGTACTGCAATAAGTGAATTGAACAGGAGGTTCAAAAAGGTATTTATTTGTCTGGATAATGATAAGCCCGGCCTAGAAGATGCTGAGAGGCTTTCAAGGGAGACAGGATTCACTAATGTGGTATTACCATTCTTTGATGAAGGAAAAGATATTTCAGATTTATTTAAGGCTAGGGGAAAGGAAGAGTTCCTTAAAATAATCATTCCTTTATTTACCTCTTCTAGAGGGGAAGAGTATAGTGATGATTTGCCCTTTGAGATTGAATAGAAAGCAGAGTTTGAGTTTTTTTTTTAAAGAAAAAAAAAGAAAAGCATGGAAAAAAGAAAGATTACAGTAGTATGTACTACAGGAAACAGAACAGTGGAAATACTCTCAGATGCAACTACATTGGGAGAATTAAAGAATGATTTGACAAGAGAAGGGATTTCATATAAAAATATGAGCTTCCTTGAAGGACTGTCAAAGACAGAGTTAAAGTCTGATAGCTCTATCCTTCCTCATGATGTTACTTGGAAGGGACAGGTTACTAATAATTTGGTAATTATGTTAACTACCGCAAATAAGAACATCAAGTCTGGGGCTTCCATGAGCAGAATGGAGGCTTATACCTGCATCAAGACAATGGGTCTCCAGAATGAGTGTCAGAGTAAGTTTGGTAAGAACTTTACTCAGTGTAAGACCAGTGACCTTGTATCCTTGATAGAGGAGAAGAGGAACAAGAAAGAAAGCCCTGCTAAGGAAAGTCCCGTCAAAAAGGGTAAGGAGGTTGTCAGCTCCGTAGATGGAAAAGATGTAAAACAAGCCCTTGTAAAGTTGGTGGAGACATTGTATGATGAGGGAAATCTCAGCTTTAGGGCTACAAAGGCAATACTTGAGGATTTGGGTGTCAAAGCTAAAGCCAAGAAGGAGGAAGCCGTTAAATTTACCAAGAGTGAGATAGATGAAATGTTTGAGGGCTTGATAGACTAAGAGTAGATAGGGGGGGGGGGAGGAATATTATATTCCCTCCCTATTTTTTTTTATTTTATACACGTTTAGAGTTCTCAAATATGGAAGCAGTTTCTAGGGAGGATATACCCGAAATAATAAGGGAGCATAAGGAAAAGGGATATTTTATGAAGAATATCCTGAGGATATATGATGTATTCAAGGACTTTTTTGGTGAGGAGAAGGTTGATTTGGGAATAGTGGAGCCGCCAATGGACGACTTTGGAAAACTCTTATCTGAAGAGACTATAGAAGAAGGTGTGGAAGCGATTACACGATATTGGGATACAATGATACACCCATATATATTAGTGTACTTTCCTAGAGTAAAGGTAACTAATGAGCATGGAAATTTTGTGTACATTACAGAGCTATATGTAAAAGTTACACTTGCAGCACCCGGACTTCTCAGAAGTATAGGGATGAATAGGGCAGAGTACACACTAGACCAGTTCTATTCTGATTACATGCACAGCCATGTGCGTGGAATAACTGTTAGTGATGGTAATTTTGAAGGGTTTAAGACTCCTTGTTTAGGTGTAGGGCCTATACAGGGCACATCACGTATACTGAGGAATGAAGTACGTGCTAATGAGGATTGGATGTTATTCTGTTATGAATTAAGCAAGTTTGTTACTGTGGAGTCGTTGTCAGGAGGACCTTATAGGAGACTGGAAACAATCACCAATTCTACGGAGAAAATGGACCATATTGGGTATAAGAGGGGACAACGCTTGCCAAAGCTGATAATAAATTTCGCAAAACACTTGATTCTCAGCAGGAAGCTGAAGTTTGCCTACAGGAATGGGTCATATGTTTTAGGCATGACAAGTGCTGAATGTATGATACTTGTAAGTAATGAATTCATTAACTGGTGCAATAAACTTAGTGACGCGGAAGAGGAACAGAAGAAATATGTTAGGAGATTCTACATGGAACTTGGAGTAGTATCCAAAGGACATATATATAATACACTTAGGTCACTATCATCGCTTGAGGATGTAAGTGAGTATATAGGCAAGCCAGTATGTACTTTCAAAGGTAGGAAAATCAAACTTAGAATCACAGGAGGTATCAGTGTGGCAAGTGCCCAAAGTCTATTCTTGTCAAAGAATGTTATCTCAGAAATATTAAGTGTTATACTTGAAGTAATAAATCTCAAATATGGAAAGAATGAACAACAATGTGAAAATAGTGGAAGTGAAGAGCCACAGGAACTGTGACTATACTCTTGTGATACCTGAAGAATTGGAGAACAAGATAAGGTTTGCATGTAGGGAGGTATGGAGTAGGGAATGGTCAGGGATATTATTCTACACCTATGAGGGAACCTTTGAAGGAGGCGACCTTAGGATATTGTGTAAGGATATGTATATCATGGATATAGGCTCTGCTGCTACCACAGAGTTTGGTAATAGTCCTGATATAGTGGCCTATATGTGTGAGAAGGAACTTCTAGGTTGTCAAATGGGCTTGATTCATTCACACAACCTCATGGCTACCTTCTTTAGTGGTGAGGATGTCAAGACCTTAAAACAGGAAGGTGCAGACAGTAATAACTTCGTATCTCTTATTGTCAACAACAGGGGTGATTATTCTGCTGCTGTTACTAGGAAAGTAAAGTCTACAAGAGTAGTTGAGAAGAAAACTATTGGGTTCTTTGGGGAACCTGATAAGACAGAAATTGACGAATATGTTGATGATACTGAGGTAATAGAGTATTTCAAGCTAAGGGTAGTAGTTGAAAACAGGTATAGGTCTTTAGAAGTTAAGAGCAGATTAGATGAACTGAGGAATAAGGTTGCTAGTGGTTTACCCGATAAGACAAAAGTATTTGGACAGTATCATGGTCAGGAAATATGGAAGGATAAGAAAACTGACTATAAGAAAATTGACTATCAGGAAGACCCATCTGTCAATACCTTAAGTGTTGATAAAGATGCTATCAAGGAAATGGTACTGCAAATAGTCACTGGGAGCGTCTTGATGACTACCAAGAGCAAAATAGACCCAAGCAAATGGACTGGAGTAATGACTACATTATATACTGAAAGGTTTGGTGCAGGTGAAGAAGGCCTCAAGAGATTTGATGAATGGGCTAAGGCATACCTTGAGTATTTGATGTGGAGCATAGAGGATGATTATTTGGAAGAGAAAGGACTTGATGTTACTGAAGCGGCCTCAGTCTATGCCAGTCATGCCATCCATGAGCTAGAAGAGTTACCTAGTAACATTTATATTGAAAGGTATATCAAATTCCTGAAGGATTATATAGTTTAAGAAAGAAAAGAAAAGTTATGAGCACAGAACAAGAATCAACAGATAACCTGCTGCCGGTAAATTCACCCTCATTACTTATGGATGATACTACCAGCAGGTTCAGTTCAGCTATCTGGTACAATAAGATACGGGAGAAATCCATTACACTTGCAGGCATTGGAGGGATTGGAAGCTATGTAGGATTTCTGTTGGCACGAGTAAAGCCCAAGAACATATTCATCTATGATGATGATACTGTGGATGAGGCTAATATGAGTGGCCAATTATATGGATTAGAGGACGTAGGAGAGGCAAAGGTAAGTGCACTTGCTAAAATGGTATCCAATTATGCTAATTATTATAGCATATGTGGTATTAGTGAAAGGTTTACCGCAGATACCAAAGCATCAGACATAATGATTTGTGGATTTGACAATATGGTAGCCAGAAAGGATTTCTTCTTGGCATGGAAGAATCATGTTCAGAGCAAACCTAGTGAGGAAAGGGCAAATTGCTTGTTCATTGATGGCAGATTGGCTGCTGAGGAGTTTCAAGTATTATGCATTAAAGGAGATGATGAGTATAATATCAATAGGTACGAATCACAATTCCTGTTCTCTGATGAGGAGGCTGATGAGACAATATGTTCTTATAAGCAGACTACATTCTGTGCAAATATGATTGCATCATATATGGTGAATCTATTTGTGAACTTTTGTGCTAATCAGTGTAACCCTCCTATAGAAAGGGATTTACCTTTCTTTACAACTTATAATGCAGAAATTATGTATTTAAAGACTGAGTCATGACAGAAAACGTTAAGCAACTAGTACAGTCAATTTTCATCTCAGTATACAGGCCAACATCTCATTATTCTTTAGAACTTGTTCCATTAACAGACAATAGTGTTAAGGCAGGAATATTAGTACGGAAAGGTGAAAATCTCCCACTAATAGGCAATACTCGTAGCCTTATAAGAGATAAGAATGGAGATGCAATAGTACCTTTGTATGAGCAAGGGGTTCCTGTGAAGGTACAAACCTTTTATTCACTTCTGAGAAACTCATTAGGACAATATGGTATGAGGAAGTTCATTCTCTCAGGTACAGTGTACTGGGCTAGTACAGGGCTAATCTTGGATAAGGATTTGAATCCTTTATTTCTATGTACTATTGGCTCTTCAGGGAAGGAGCCTAAATGCTATATGAGTCCAAAAGTTTTTGAATCATCGTCACCTCTAAGCAGGGGCATTGTATTCACTGTACTTAATGTCATGTATAATTATGGTGTTAATACTCTCTATAACGGGGTACAGAAGCCAGAGATTATAATCGGCCCTATTGATTGCATTGTCAAGCCTACTGTACCCAGTAGTGTAGACACCTTTAATGATGATGTGAATGACTTCTTGGCTGATAATATAGATGTTGTAATGAGTCAATGGGAATAAGAGAGTATCTTGGTGATTGGATGAATGTCATAGATGAGAATGAGCTAATATCAATAATGCAGAATCTGAGAGGATTATATGCTACAAAGAAGATATGCCCTGAACAATGTGACATATTTAAAGCTTTCAAGCTTTGTCCCTATAATAGCCTGAAGGCAGTATTTGTAGGCCAAGACCCATATCCACAGAAAGGAGTTGCAACTGGCATATTATTTGGCAATAGGGCAGAGGTAGAGGAGAGTGAATTATCCCCATCCTTAAACATTGTTAAAGAAGCAGCAATCAATTTTGGGGTTCCGCATTATTGTATTACCTTTGACCAAACCTTAGAGAGTTGGGCAAGACAAGGGATATTGATGATAAACTCTGCACTTACAGTAGAGATGGATAAGGTCGGTTCACATACTATGATGTGGAGACCTTTTATATCTAAACTGCTGAGGAATATATCGGAGAATAACCTTGCTGGGGTATATGTATTATTTGGTAAACAGGCTCAGACATTCAAGCCTTATATCAATAGTAAGTCCAACTTTATTATTGAAGTTGAGCATCCTGCCTATTTTGCAAGGAATGGTACTAAGATGCCACACCAGCTATTTGCTGATGTCAGCAATAAGGTTAAGGAGATTTACGGAGTACCTATAGATTGGTACCAAGAATATTAATACAAAAAAAAAGAAATGAAAAAAGCAGAAAGAAACTGTTTGTACCTCAAAGATGGAGGAGAGGTACACATTGGTGACATCCTTGTAAAAGGAGACAAACTCTATGTAGTAGATGAGGAAATCATTCCTGTTTTGATTGAACAAGGAGTTCTTTGCACAAAAGAGTCCCTTAGTGAGAAAAAGAAGGATGTAGATGACATTCCAAAGGATTATTTGGCTTTCTATGTCAATAAGGTTGCACAGAGATTTGGTTGGAAGCCAGCAAAAGCTTGCAATTATCTTAATACCATTGATTCCTGCTATCCAGCAGCAGCATTTGCCATAGTATTGAGGGAGATAGCCATTGAATTGGATAAGAAGTATGAAGACCACATCAGTAATAGTCCTGAGATTTATTCAATCTCACTTACAGATGGGAGAATCACCAAACTCTATAAGAGTAGTATCAGGAGTTACAAGAACTTTGCAGCATTCAGAACCATAGATGATGCAAAATTTGCTTGCAAGGTTCTGAGAGAGGTCCTTAAGGATATGTTCAAGGGTAGTAAATGAAACTGGGAGTGAATAAAAAAATTAGGAATGCCACACAAAGCATCTCTGGAGGTATAACCTTTAAATCAAAGCTTGAGAAGAGTATATACGATACTCTTCTTGAGCAGGGATTTAATCCTAAGTATGAGCCAATTACATTTGTTATATGGGAAGGGCTTCGTCCTACAATCCCATACTATGATAGAGAAACTAACTATCAGAGGGATGTAAGATTAGCAGCTTCTGGTGGCAGCTCAGCAAAGATGCTGGTCAGGAAGAAAGCAAGAATCCTTAATGTACAATACACACCGGATTTCTATTTCAAATACAATGACCTTAATGTTTACATAGAGGCTAAGGGAATAGAGAATGATGTATTCTATCTTAAGAAAAAGATGTTTATAAAGTACCTTGATGACCTGTATCTTGAGAAAGGGGAAAAGTCCATATACTTTGAGGTTTATACTAGGAAGCAGTTGTTGCAGGCAATAGAAATTATCAAGAATTATGAACAAGAGTAGTCCCATAGATAGAATGAAGGCTTTAATTCCCTCATTACCCGGCAATGATGTTTACTTGGCATTTAGGCTTTTGAATACTAGAGATTTTGAGTCTCTTCAGTCCTTGGTTAACTCGTCAATCATTAGGACAAGGATTGCACTTGCAAGGGCAAATACCAAGGAAAAGTACCTGAAGGCTGACCTTGAGGGAATGAGGAAGTTGCAATCAGAGGTTGATGCCTATTATGAGGCACTCTATCCTTCATCAGACAATCTTGAAGAGTTTTATTATTAGGTATGAAATCTTTAAAGGAAATAAGCTGGGATGTGGATGAGGCAACATATAGGGCAGACCCTGCCTTAAGTTACTCTACCATAGCAAGATATGAGAGGGAGGGGTTTAATAACCTAGATAAGTTGTTTGATAAGCTGGATACTCCATCCCTGACATTTGGCAGGGCTGTGGATAGCACCATTACTGGAGGACAGGCAGAATTTGATAAGGAATTTATGGTAGCAGAATATCCATTAATTCCTGACTCTATTGTGAGGATAGTAAAGTCCCTGTTCAGTCAATATAAGGATTCCCATGATAACCTGAACAGTATTCAAGATGCTAGAATTATCAAAGAGACTGAGGAACAAGGTTATCAAATGAATTGGAAACCAGAGACTAGAGCTAGGGTAATTAAGGAAAAGGGATGTGAATACTATAATCTGTTATTTGTAGCAGGTAATAGGACTATACTTGACACACAGACCTACCAAGATGTGTGTAATGCAGTGAAGGCACTTAAGACCAGTGAAGCTACTTGGTTATATTTTGAAGAGAATCCATTTGAGACTGATATTGAAAGACTGTATCAGCTTAAATTCAAAGGAGAGTTTGATGGTATAGTCTATAGGAATATGGCTGACTTGATTATGGTCAACCATAAAGAGAAGTGGGTAAAGCCAGTAGATTTGAAAACAAGTTCCCATACAGAGTGGGATTTTTATAAATCCTTTGTAGATTGGAATTATCAAATTCAGGCAAGACTATATTGGGCTATTATAAGGCAGAATATGGATAAGGATGAGTACTTCAGTAGTTTTAAGTTGCTTGATTATGACTTTATAGTAGTCAATAGGAGGACACTTACTCCATTGGTGTGGAGGTGCCCTTTTACTCAGGCAGAAGGTACACTTAGGTTTGGAAGAGATGGTCAAATCATTATGAGGAGTCCTTTTGAGATAGGAAGAGAACTCTCTTATTATCTCACTTCAAGACCAAAAGTACCTATTGGCATTGAGTTATCAGCATCTAATAACCTTGAAGAGTGGTTAAACGTTTTGTAAAAAAAAAGTATGCAAGTAGTAAAAAGAGATGGAAGTAGAGAAGAGTTCAATATAGACAAGATTGCTACAGCGGTTGCAAAGGCATTTGAATCCTGCCATAAGGAGATGCCTCAGTACATAAAGCCAATGATTAGTGCCTTATTTGGCACACTAGAAGGAGATGTGATAGGTATTGAGGAGATACAGAATCGTGTGGAAGATATTCTCATGAATGAGAGATTCTTTGATGTGGCAAAGAGCTATATTATCTATAGGGAACAGCACAAACAGGCTAGGTTTATCAAGGAGAGGATTGACTATATGAATAAGTATAGCCAATCTGATGAAAATGCTGCCTCTTCTTCAGAAACAGATGCAAATGCAAATGTGACTGTGAAGAATGTTGCCAACCTTGAAGGTGAGGTATATAAGACTACTAACAGGGTTATACAAAGGCAAAGAATGAAAGACAAGCTGAATGAGATGTATCCTGAAGTGGCCAAAGAGTATGAGAAAGACCTAAACTCTCATATAATCTATACACATGATGAGGCTACTACTCCTGTATTGAAGCAGTATTGCATGGCTGTAAGCTTATATCCCCTTATGACAGAGGGTGTGGGAAACATTGATAGTATTACACCAACACCACCTAATGATTTGCAGTCATTTAGTGGTCAAGTAACTAATCTTATCTTCCTGTTATCCTCTCAATGCAAGGGAGCAGTGGCAGTAGGTGAATACTTTATTGCACTAAATTACTATGTTATACAGGAGTTTGGTGATGATTGGTTCACTAGATTGGATGATGTAATTACTTCAAGAGCTTGTACCAAGCAGAGAACCATAAAAGATGCCATATACAAGTCATTCAAGCAATTCATCTATGGTGTAAACCAGCCTGCTGGTAATAGGTCATATCAAAGTCCATTAAGAAATTTGGTACTTTCAAATAAATTTTATATCTTTGCAGCATAAAATAATTTATAATTATGGCTGCACATAGAAAAGATTTAGATGATAGTACTATTATTGACTTGTATTTACAAGGTAAGTCCTCAACTGAAATAGCAAAACAGTTTGGGACTTCTCATAGAACAATCTTGTTAAGATTAAAAAAGCATACTATAGAGAGAAGAACTCTATCAGAGTCACAATGGAATTTTAAATCCAATGAAATTCCTAAAGACTTTAGCAATAAAGAAGTCATGGAAAGATTATATTTGAAAGAGGGTCTTTCAAAGAAAGAGCTTGGTATTAGATATAATTGTGACCCTTGTGTTATTGATAGAGTTCTGAAGAACTTAGGTATTAAAATTAGGAATAATTCAGAAAGCAAGGTAGGTCTGATGACAGGAGATAATCATCCTAATTGGAAGGGTGGAATTTCTACACTATCTCAAAGAATTAGAGAATATTGTAGTGATGACTCTCTGAAAAAGGACATACTTTGCAGAGATGGCAATCAATGTGTTATATGTGGTAGTAAAGATAGCCTACATGTACATCATTTAATTCCATTTAAGTCTATTCTTAATAGAATTATTATACAAAATTATCCATTATCACCAGTAGATGATGCAGATAAATTGTACGAGATTGCTGTTAAAGACAAAGAGCTGAATAATCCTAATAATCTAATAACAGTGTGTTCTATGTGCCACCATAAAATACATGGTCAGTTGTAGGTGGACTATAAACCCCTTGAATTGCTGGAACCCTAAGTCATAAGATATGGCAATCAGCAGCCAAGACCAATTTATTGGTAAGGTTCAACGACTATCCCTTTATGGGAGTACACTCAAGTGAGTGGAAGCTGGGGGTACTCATTTTTTGAGTAATGATATAGTCTGAACTTATAGGAAACTATAAGAAGTTCATAAGAGAACTGCATAGAATTAACGACTCTATGTGAACATAATGTTACAAATGTATCTTATTATGACCACACATATTTTGATTCTCTGTTTGGGGAGTTCTATTATCCTGATGGAACCAAGCCCCAATGGGAGGCAATAGACTGTCTGCAAAGGCTGTTTATGAAGTTCTTCAATAAGTTAAGAACCAAGCAGATATTAACTTTCCCTGTGGAAACTATGGCTATGGTGTATGACCCAAAGACTAATGACATCATAGATAAGGAGTATAAGGACTTTACTGCTGAAATGTATGCAAAAGGCCATAGCTTCTTCACCTATATATCAGATAGTGCTGATAGTCTTGCATCTTGCTGTAGACTCAGAAATGAGCTTGCAGAGAATACCTTCAACCCTACAAGTGGATTGACTGGTGTTATGACTGGTAGTTGCAATGTAATCACATTGAATATGAATAGAATTATTCAGAACTTTCACAGTATGGTCAGAGGTAATGACTTTGGGTGTTTTAATTCTAATGAGTTCAAAAGGTACCTAACAAGTATTCTTGAAAGAGTCTACAAGTATCATATAGCCTTCAAGACTATGTTATATGAAATGGAAGAGAGAGGAATGTTTGCAGCTTCAAATGGAGGGTATATCCATATCAGCAAATTATACTCTACCATAGGTATTAATGGTCTGAATGAGGCTGCTAGGTTCTTGGGACTTAAAGTAAGTAACAATGAGGAGTATATCAAATTCCTTCAACTTATACTTGGAACTATCAAAGAACAGAACAAGATACATTCCATACATGATAAAAGCAGGCCATTCCTATTTAATTCTGAGGTAGTACCTGCTGAAGGATTAGGAGGAAAGAACTACCAATGGGATTTACAAGATAATTATTGGGTACCCGATGATGAGAACCTGTATAACTCATACTTCTATAATGCCCATGATAACACTTCAGTACTTGATAAGTTCATTCTTCATGGAAGACAGACTTACCAATATACTGATGGGGGAAGTGCAGCTCATATCAACTTGGAGGACCACTTGAGCAAGGAGCAGTATCTCAAGCTTATAGATTTTGCTATAGCTAACGGAACTAACTACTTCACATTTAATATTCCTAATAGTAAGTGTGATACTTGTGGTTACATTACCAAGCATCCTATTACTGAATGTCCCAAGTGCCATAGTAAGAATATTACCCAATACACAAGGGTTATAGGGTATCTGAGACCTATAAAGAGCTTTGGTGAAGACAGGCAGATAGAGGCAGGAAGGAGAGTATATGGAAAGGTGGATTAGTATGGTAGCAGCAGTTCTTGTAGTTCTGAAGCTATGTGGTGTCATTAGTTGGCCATGGTGGCTAATCCTAGGTCCTTTATGGATTCCACTGCTATTGTTGGTAGGACTGTATCTTGCAATAATGATTATATCACGTGGAAAGTTATGTTGAAATATGTAGATACTAAGATAGTTTTTGCAGAGGTACCAAATGAAGTTATTTTAGCCATAAATATCTCTAATTGTCCATGCCATTGTAAGGGCTGCCATAGCCCTTACTTGGCAGAGGACATTGGGGAAATATTGGATGAAGATGCTTTAGAGGAGATGGTATTTGCCAATAAGGGTATTACCTGCATTGCATTTATGGGTGGAGATTCAGACCCTGAGAGCATAAACAGGCTTGCAGAGTTTGTAAAGAAGAAACGTAGCATGGGCTTAAAAGAGTGGAACAATATAAAGGTTGCATGGTATAGTGGCAGGGATATTCAGGCTGATGAAATTGACCTGAAGAACTTTGACTATATCAAACTTGGCCCATATATGGAAGGGTATGGCCCACTTACAAGAAGGGGCACAAATCAAAGGTTCTACTGGGTATGCAAGGCAATACATGAATATCCTAATTTGAAAAAAGAAGAGAGGTATTATACTATAGATATGACAAGTGAATTTTGGAAAGATGAGACTAAAGATTAAAGTAAAAGTATTGACTGGAGGATGTATGCCTTCAATTAGTGAAAAGGGAGATTGGATTGATTTGAGGAGTGCCGAAACAGTTGAATTGAGTGCTTCTCAGGCCAACACATTAAAGAGGAGAACTGTTAATGGAGTAGCAGAGGGTCATAGAGAGGTAAAGATACCTGTTTATTATATCCCTCTTGGAGTGGCAATAAAGCTGCCAAAGGGGTTTGAGGCCATTATAGCCTCCAGAAGTAGTGCTCCTGATAAATTGAAAGTGTTTATTCCTAATGGAGAGGGTATAGTAGACAACAGCTACAGTGGCAATGCAGATGAGTGGCATTATATATGTTCCCCTATGGAGAATACTACCATTAGTGAAGGTGATAGGATATGCCAGTTTAGGATACAGCTTAGCCAAAAGGCTACTATATGGCAGAAGCTTAAGTGGTTGCTTAGCTCTGGTGTTGAACTCGTAGAGGTTGATGATTTGGGAGAGGAGAATAGGGGAGGATTTGGTTCCACCGGAGTTAAATAATAAAAAAAAAGCATGGAAGATGTTTATATTGGAACTATTAATTACGTTTGCTATAGTAACTCTTGTAGCTTTGATTGTCAATGCAATCGAAGACCATAAAAGGAATGATGAGCCTCATATGTCATTCAAAGAGTCAATGGACTTGGTGGAGTTGCCCATAATAACTTTCTATAATAATGGAAAGAAATTGAATTTTCTGTTAGATACAGGAGCCAATAACTCTATAATCAACAAGTCTGTTATCAAGGATTTGGATTACAAGGAATGCACTGAGAACTTGGATACCTTTGGTATAGATGGAGAGGTCAAATCAAGTATGCCTACATGTACTATGGAAGTCAAATATAAGGATAATTCCTTTGAAGATACTTTTACCATACTTAATATGGATAGCGCATTCAGGCAGGTTAAGGAAGATTCAGGTGTCCAATTACATGGTATATTGGGAAGCCTGTTCTTTCAGAAGTACAAATATGTGATTGATTTCAAATCATTAGTAGCCTATATTAAGAAATGATATACTATGTTACTGGGCAGAGGGAATTATTTGGTTGGTATTCAGGTGCTAAGTATAAGTGTATAACTGTAGAGGAGTCATTTGAAGTACTGAATCCATTAAGTATTGTAGGGCTTGATACTGAGACTACAGGGACTGAGATATGGACAGGGAGACTGCTTCTTCTCCAACTTGGAAATAAGGAAAACCAAGTGGTGATAGATTGCACAACTATTGATATTAATCAGTACAAGGACTATCTTGAAAGTAATAGGCTGTTCATCATCCACAATGCAAAATTTGACTTGAGATGGTTGTATAAGGAACACATTGTAGTCAGAAATGTCTATGATACCTATTTAGGTGAGAAGATTCTATTCCTTGGATTTCCACCCGGCATTGTATCCCTGTCTTTACAAGCATGTTGTGACAGGTACTTGCATGTTTATTTGGATAAGACTGTGAGAGGAAAGATACATGCAGGTGTAACAGAGGAAGTCATAGTCTATGCAGCAAATGATGTAGTATATCTTGAGGATATAATGAATGCCCAAATGAAGATAATAGCACAGAGAGGACAGCAGAATGCTCTTGAAATAGAGAATAAGTTTGTAAGAGTCCTTGCATATATTGAATTTTGCGGCATTAAACTTGACCCATCTAGGTGGAAAGCTAAAATGGTCAAGGATGAGGATAGGTTAAGGGTTGCAGAGCAGAAGCTTAATGATTGGGTTGTCAAGTATGTACTAGACAAGGATGACCCTTCCCTAATACAAAGGAATTATGATTCCCATAAAAAGGGTAAGCCTACCAAGCTCAAAGAGAGTGTATATGTTGTAATTCCTGCACCCTCCTTATTCTCTGAGTTTGATACAGGACCTCAATGTATTATCAACTGGAGTAGTTCCAAGCAGGTAATCAGGCTATTCAAGGAACTTGGATTTGACTTGTTGGTCAAGGATAAGAAGACAGGTAAGATGAAGGAGTCTGTGGAGTCCAAGTATATAGAAATGCAAAAGGATAAAAGTGATATTGTTCCCTTATACCTTGAGTATTCGGCAGCTTTTAAAGTAGTGACATCTTTTGGTCAGAATTTCCTTGATGCCATTAATCCAATAACACAGAGAATCCATCCAACATTCAATCAGATGATGGATACAGGGAGGTTATCTTGTGGCTCAGGAGGAAAGGGCAGAGGAGGCAAGACAAAAGATGATGACATTGCAGAAGAGGATGAGGATAAGAATACCACTACACAGACAAATGATAAAAGTGTCAATATCCAGCAACTTCCAGCCACAGAGGAGACAAGAGCAGCATTTGTGCCTGAAAAGGGTCACTTGCTGGTAGACTGCGATTATGGAGACCAAGAAGGACATGTGTTCACTGAATTATCCAATGATAGGGAGTGGATTGCATTTTATAATGACCCTAATGAGAGAGATGGTCATTCCTTTGTAGCCAAGATGTGTTTTCCCAAAGACCTTGATGGTATTGAGGAAAAGCAAGTCAAGAAGGTAAGAAAAGACCTTAGGGATTTGGCTAAGAAGGCAAGGTTCTGTTTCAATTATAATGGTCAGGCTCCTACAATGGCAGCTAATTGTAATATTCCTGTGGACTTTGCTACTGAGATTCAAGATAACTACTTCAAGAGATTTAATGGTATAGCAAGCTATTTCAAGGTACAAAAGAGGGATATGTGGGATAGGGGCTATATCTTAATCTCAAAGATAACCGGATTAAGGGCATACATCTATGATTATCCTATACTAAAAGGTATAGAGAGGAGAAAGAATAGTATGGGAGATTCTTTTTGGGATATATACAAAGCTGCAAGAGATAGTGGCAGGGTAATATCCGAAATTCCTCCACCTGTTATGCAAGAGATTGCAAAGAAGTTTGCCCAAGGAGTCCCTATTGAGGAGATAGCTATCAGATACTCATATAAGGTCAAGAAGGCAGGTAAAGTGGAAGAGAGGTTCATTGACATTAACAGGGAGACTGTATATGTGTCAGTGATGAAGCACTTGTGGAAGAGAAAGAGTGCATCTGACAGTCAATCATGCAATTACCCTTCACAGGGTACTGCTGCTGCCATGACTAAGATAGCAGGTATCAGGTACTTTAATCATTTGGTTAATGATGGTCTTATATTCAAAGTCCTCATTCCTAATGATGTACATGATGAATATCTGATAGAACCACCTGAAGAAATTGCAGAGCAGGAAGCTAAGAAGTTAAGTGAATGTATGGAGTATGCAGCAGCAATCTTCTGTAAGAAAGTAACTATCAAGGCAGTTCCTGAGATTTCTGATAAATGGGTGCATTAAGTTGCTAATGTAACCTAAATATTTTGTTTTTGGTCTTGCATATTTGAATTATTATTTATATCTTTGCAAGAAAAAAAAAAGATATGAGAGTAAAACAAATAGCAGGACCAAATCAAACAAAAGTCTGCCCAATGTGCAATAGAGATTTACCTTTGGAAGCATATTCAAAAGGTACAGGTATGTATGGGAGGAGAAGCATATGTAAAGAGTGTGATAGACTATTACATAATACTCCAGAAGTCAGGGAAAGAAGAAGACTCAGGAGAATTGAAAGGAGAAAAACTGTTGTTGGCTATGTTGAAAGGGAAAAACAAGTTAATTTACAAAGGATACTTGTTAATGAGGATTCCTATAAAAAATACTTAGTTAGAGGAGCAAAGCAGAGAGCATCAAAACAGAAGATTCCTTTCAATATAGATTATACTGATATTGTAATCCCTGAATATTGTCCCCTACTTGGGATAAAACTTGTCAAACATCTTGGAAGTGGAGGAAAGAAACACGATGATTCTCCTTCAATAGATAGAATTATTCCATCTTTAGGGTATATTAAGGGTAATGTTTGGGTTATTAGTGACAAAGCAAATAGAATTAAAAGTGATGCAACTATAGAAGAGTTAGAACTCTTAGTTAGAAATTTAAGAGACCATTGGATACATTGATATGGAAGTATGGAAAATAATAATCCCTATAGTTGTGTTTATACTGTGTCCATTAGGGATATGGTATGCAACAAAGCTTAAACTAAAGGAGATAAGAGAGAAACTGTACATATATCCTAAGAATGGTCATCATTATCTGCCACTGTTTATATGCAGGATGAAGTGTCCTGTATCTGGACAATGGTTTGATGCACTAATCTATCAGGATTACGACACTAAGCATTTGTATGTCAGAGAAAGGAAGGATTTCTTTGATAAGTTTGTTAAATTAGTAGATTGGGAAAAGGATGGAAGTAACGATAAACAAGGAGTATCAGAACCTCATTGATAGGTTGGATGCAGCTATTACTGCATATGAAGATTCTGGTAGGACAGAAATTGGCCTTTCCCTCTTAAGAGGGGTAAAAGAAGGAATCAGAATGTTGGGCAGTAGACCTAAGCTCGATAGTAGTGTAGAGCAGTTCATGTCTATTACTCAGGATATGGCCAAGATATATGCAGCCAAGAATCATGACTATGGCAATAACTTTGACAAGTCTCTTGGCAGATTTGGCATTATAGCATCAATAGTAAGGATGGGAGACAAGATGAATAGAATCGAGTCTCTTACAAATAAGGAGGCAAAGGTTAATGATGAATCTGTTAAAGATACTCTTCTTGACCTCGCAAATTATGCTATAATGACTGTTATGTGGTTAGATAAAATTAGGAAGGGTACTGAATAGTACCCTTTCTTTTACTTAGAAAGGAGAATTTATGAAGGTAGAATTAGAAAATATCTTGGACATTGGTACTGAATTGTACAGTCTTGATGAAAACTTTAAGATTAAGAGGAAAGTTGTAGTGAATATACAAAGTGTCTTTGAACAGGACATAAGTCATTCTCCAGAAATTCACACTATTTACAAAATATCCAATATGATGAGTAATTGTTTTACTACAGATGTAAGGGATTCTGAAATAGGAAAGTCTTGGTTCACTTCCAAGTCTGATTTACTCAAGAAAATAGCTGAGCAATTATGACAATAGCAGTAGATTTTGATGGAACTTGTGTTAAACACAAGTATCCTTTAGTTGGAGAAGATGTGGATGGTGCTGTTTCTGTCTTGAAGGAGTTAGTAAGAAAGGGACATAAGATTATCCTATATACCATGAGGAATGGGGACACATTAGATGATGCTATAAGTTGGTTCATAGACAATGGCATTGAGCTATGGGGAATTAATAGGAATCCTGAACAATATAGATGGTCCCCATCTTCCAAAGTATTTGCTAACTTGTACATAGATGATGCAGCTTTGGGTATTCCATTAATTGAGCCTGAAGATGAGAGAGACTATGTGGATTGGAATGCGGTAAGGAACCTATTAATAGCAAGAAACATAATATAACAAATAATGTTAGCATGCAAAAAAAAGAAAGATAATCATATATCGGGGAACACGAAGTAGTGGCAAGACTGATTGGACTAAGCAATGGGTACTTGAAGACCCTGAGCATAGAGTGAGATTCAGTAGTGATGACATTAGGAATATGCTTGGTAAGTATCAGGCTCCTGAAAGAGAAGTGCTGGTTAGTGCTATGAGGAAGCAATTCATTGTCGCTGCTATCAAGAAGTGTTATGATGTAGTTATAGATGATACTCTCAAGCCTCATGAGGATGATTTTGTCAGGAGATGTGTAAAGGCTTATAATAGTGCTGTAGATGAGCTACGGAGTCTTGGTAAGTTGTTACCTCAGGATGATATTAAGTATAGTATTGAATATAAAGACTCTATTGTACCACTTCAAGAGTCCATTTATGAGGATGCAAAAGACTTGGAGAAAAAAAAAACTGTAGATGAAGGGACTACTGTAGTTACCTATAAGAAAGTATATAAATTTGTTAGAACATGATAGCACTTATAATAATTGTTTTCTATATTCTACCTTTCATTGTCTGCACATTATTAGGAAGGTACTATAATAATGTGGAGTTTATTGATAAAACAAATGATGACCAAGTAGAAGGGTATGTGATATTTTCTGTAATTCCTATCCTTAATATGATTGCGATACTTATTGGCATATTTTACATTACCAAAGACTTCGTCAGAGGTGTAGGAACAAAATAGGCAGATGAGACAATATACATCAAGGGAGTTTATAAGGATAGTAAAATTTAATGGTTTCCGCTATAGCAGACATAGTGGAGACCATGCTATCTATGTAAATGACAAGGGAAGGCATATTAGCATACCTAGAAATCTTGAATGTGTAATTGCTCGAAGACTAATTAAAGAGAACAACTTGGTAACAGACTTCAAAAAGAAGAAAAAAAAAATGACTGAAAGTGGATATTACCCTTTAGGTGCAGAACATGACCCTAATGCACCTTGGAATCAGGTTGACAATCCTGAAAGGGAAATTGAGGTTACAGTAAGTGTCACACTTAGTAAGACTGTTAAGATTAAAGTATCCGATTATAGCATAACTGACTCTGGAAAGGACGAGGATGGTGAGTATTTTGAGGACATAGATTACTCTAAATGTGACCTTAAAAGGGTAGTAGAAGAGCAAATTACACTTCCACAAGATGCCTACAAATATGTAAAGGGAGAGTTCAATAATGACCAACGCAATGACCTTGAAGGCTGGAATGTTGATGATTTTGAGGTAGTAGAAGAATAGTGTGAGAAAAGATGTAATAGATAATCAAATATGTCAAAGTATTGTTGCAGTGAATGTGGTGGCACTAATATTCAGGTACAAGCATGGATAAACCCCAATACTGGGCAGATTGTAGACACTCTTGAGAGTAATGACTGTTGGTGTGAAGATTGTGAGGACCGCACTAAACTTAAGCAAATATGAGAGTAGTAGTAATAGAGGACTTTAATGGAAATATTGAACTTGTAAGAGACCCTGATACATGTGATGTATTAGTATTTGAGGATTTGGAGTCAGCATGGGAGGAAGCTAACAAGTGTCAGAATGGAATAGTAGCAATGCTTAGCACATGAGCCTTGAAGATAAGATAATGGAAGAGGCAAGCAAGGGTAATTACAATAAGGTATATGCCCTTGCCTTACTCTACTTATGTAAGAAATATAGAGAAGGAATATGAAACTTGTAGAAATTAAACTTTACCTCATAAGCTACATTGGTAAGCTTGGGTTTGAAGATACAGTGTTTATAGAGGCCAACAGTATCTCTGAGGCTGAAAAGCTATTCAATGAGAACTTTCATAAACGCAAACTGATTGGAGTTAAAGAGTATGGTATAAGGGCCTTTAAAAAGACTGCTAGTTAAAAAAAAAAGAGAAAGAAGATGGATAATTTTAAAGTTTCCTTAGCCAAGTATATGTGCCCAATCTGCGGAGGAGTAGCTGAAGAGGTAATTGTGACAAACACTCGCCTTACAAAGGGAGCTGCTTCTAAAGTAGAGGAGTTGAATGGAAAAACTATAGGATTTTCTGACCATGCTTGTAAGGAGTGCTCTAAATATAAAGACAAAGCTGTGTTCTTTATTGGAATAGACACAGAGAAATCTTTCAGTGAAGAAGTATACAGAATAGGGCAAGTTGTTGGGGTAAGAAATGAGGCCCCTTTAATTGCGCACTTCAGTAAGTATATACGTTCCTTGAAGGATGGAACTAGATTCTGCTTTATTGATGAATTAGCAGGAAAGAAGATAGGATTATGGAATTAATAAGTAAAATATTTAAGTACAATGAAATTGATTAAACCCTCATTTGAAATTTTAGAACAGAAACCAAGAGCTATTGCTATTCCTGACGATATGGAAATAGGCCCACGTAAGGTAAGAGAAGAACTTCTAAATTCCATATATAGGCAAATAGAAATAGCTGGAAGAATCTGTTACAAATCAGAGGACAAGATTACAGAAGATTCTGCCAAGTCATTTGTAGAAAGGATGATTAAGGCAGGTCATGGTGCCATGTTGGAACATGGTACTGTTTACATGAAAAGGTACTCTATAAAGGATGACAACCTTGATTGGGCACGTAAATATAATCTTAGTCCCTATGCATGGGTATCCTATGGTACAGGCAGTCATAGAGTAGGCAAAGTGCTATATAACACTATATATGTCACTACTAATCTTAGGGTTCTTGTGGAAGGAAACTGTCTTAGAGACTTAGAGTATCTTTGTGAACCTACAGAATATCACGAGAAAAGAATTACTGTTAAGTTCATCTGTGACAGAGGTGTGAGTCATGAGTTTGTAAGGCATAGAGTATTCTCTTTTGCTCAAGAGAGTACTAGATACTGTAATTATTCTAAGGATAAGTTTGATAATGAGTGTACATTTATTATTCCTTGTTGGCTTAATATTGTAGAAGGCTCTTATACCTTAGAAGATGTTGAGGAGAAATATGATAGGTGCTTAATTACTGACTCTGGCAAGGGAATTACCAATGAAGCTGCTGAATATATCAGAAGTCTTATATATAGTGAAAAAACTTACTTTAGTTTACTAGACAGAAACTGGAGACCTCAACAAGCAAGGGCAGTATTACCTAATTCTTTAAAAACAGAATTAGTAATGACAGGGTTTGTATCTGATTGGAAACATTTCTTCGAGTTAAGATGTTCTTCCAGTGCATATCCCCAAGCAAGAGAATTGGCTATTCCTCTGCAAGAGGAGTTTATTGCAAGAGGATATATTAATAACTAAAAAAAGAATGAGTTTACTAGGAAAGAAGAAAGTGATTAATCCCACTCTGTTCAATGACAGGCTGGCATCTATCAAGGCTGTATTCAAAGCTGCACATGAGAATGCAAGCACCCTCCATGCAGAGATGGAAGAGGATGTTAAAAGCAAAAGTGCTCAGATAGAGTCCCTACAACATGACATTGAAACCATCAATGCTTGTAAGGAGGAAACTGAGAAGTTTATGGAAAACATATCTAAACTTATTTAAACAATAAGGACAAATCTAATTAAGCCTAAGAATATAAGTGAGGCAAAGAGTAAAACTAGTAATGATGGAATGCTTGATATGGTCATTGCATTTGATACCACTGGGTCTATGGCAAGCTGCATAAGGTCAGTAAAGGAATATGTCACTGAACTTGTGCCTAAGCTGTTTGCTGTTAATCCCAACCTTAAATTAGGTGTTGTAGCATTTGGGGACTATTGTGATATGGAGAGCCAGCATGAGTTTGGTAAGGCGTATCAAGTACTTGACCTTACATATGACGGGCATGAGATTATTGAGTTTATAAGTAAAGCTGAGAACACTTATGGAGGTGATGGTAGCGAGTTTTATGAGTTGGTCATTAAGAAGATAACTGAAGAAACATCTTGGAGGGAAGGTTCTGTTAAGTCTGTGCTACTCATTGCTGATGCTACACCTCATGAGGTAGGATATTCCTATGGGGATAGAGTACGCAACAATAAAATTGACTGGAGGGCAGAGGCTAAGAAAGCCGCTAAAAAAGGTATTAAGTTTGATACACTTTCTATTGGTGACAGTCGGTGGTTCACTGAATTGTCCGAAATGACTAATGGTGTTCACTCTCCCTTCAGTACAGATTCAAAAACCTCACAGCTTGTTGAGGTTGCTGCGCTATCAAGAGGAGGTGAGAATGCAAAAGCACTCTATAAGGCCAATTACCAGAAGTTTGTGGAGGAAGGTGATACGGAAATGGTTGATGTATATTTAGCGTATTCAAAGGAAGTTTTATGTTAAAAAAAAAGTATGAAAGTAAATCTTAGGGAAATCGAAGTAGGAGACATCTTCTCGGAAGAATCTCACTACGTTGTTAAAGAAGTAAAGTCAGAAAGTGTTGTATTCAAGCATCTTGAGAGTGGAAAGACTGTAAATCTTAGTAACGAGTATGTCTATAACATGCTTAATACTTCAGACCAATATGAGAAAGAAGTAAAGGTTACTAGGGAGGACAAGAAAGATGGTACCCCCGGTATCAGGACTATCTTTGAGGGCATCAAGTCCTCTGAAGTATTCACTGTAGTCTTCAAGAAACAAGATAAGGCCAAGACTAAAAAGCAGTTTGAATCTGAGAAGGAAGCTCAGAGAATGGAAGCCATTAGTATGATTGATAAGGCAAAGAGGCAGAAGAAGTCTATGGCCACTGCCTATAAAGAAGCTCTTGAGTTTGTTCAAAGCAATCCTATAAAGGATTATACTGAAGGAGAGGATAGGGTATTGAGGGGCTTCAAGATTCAGTTTGTCTCAAGAGATGGCAAATACAGGTGTATGGATATGGACATTGAGAAGACTGAAAAGGATACAGGAGAGAGGTTGGTAAACATTAACACCATATCTCAACTTATCTACAATGGAGTAAAATATACAGTTGAGTAACTTTGCAAGGAGGAGTAAGTTAATCACTTATTCCTCCTTAACTTTCTATGCAGCACATTGCATATTAAAATTAAATTTCTTACCTTTGCACAAAATAATACTTTTAATTATATGAGTTGTTTAACTATAACACCAAGAATTAAAGAATTAGCTAAAAAGTTTCCTAATGAGACAGAACAATCAGTACTCAATCTGGTTGGTATGTGGCAGGAAAAGAATAGTAAGTCTATTGAGGATATTCCATCAGGAAGTGAACTTAATGATTTCATTAAAGAGCTTAGAAGTGGGGAAGCTGTTGAACAGCTTGATGAAGCACTTGGTAGTTCTTTTGACACTCCAAGGATTACTTCTATTGAGGAGCAGCAAAAGGTGGACTTACTCTTTGACCCAACAACAAGAAGAGACAGAGTAGCACTTATTGCAAGACTCTTCAGTAATGAAGTTGATAGTGCCCTACAGGAGATGACTGATTCTTTGAAGAGAAGAATTGATAATGTAAGTGGTGTAGAGAAAGAGGGATTGCAGGCTGAGCTTAATAGCTTGGACAGACTCTCTGCCATAAGGAAATATACACCTGCTGGTATATTTAAGAGAGTAGCCAATATCTTCAATTCTTATGTGCAAGATACTGAAGAAGGCAGAACCCAGCAGGAACTTAATGCAATCAACTCCATGAAAGGTGCTGATAAGTTCTCTGATGAGCAGAAGCTGGAAGCTGCTAAGAAGAAAGCTGCCTACAAGAATCAGGAATATAAGAAGATAGTTGATGACCCTTATGTCTATAAGGCTCTTGCTGAGGAAGCAAGTACATTGCTTGTAATGACAGAGGGTATTAGAATAGACCCCAATTATATTGCACCTGCTGATGCAAACCTCAATAATGATGACCCAGAAGGCAATAGCGAAGTGGATAATGAGGCAGAAGATTGGAGACAAGAAGAGGCTTATAAAGATGGTTGGATGACCAATTTCAGACAAGTAAGTTCTCATGAGTCACTGTCACAGGCTGTAAGAAAAGTAATCAGACAAGTACCTAAACTTGACTATAGAGGTAAATATGAAAAGGATGATTTGGGTTTCACAAGATACCTTGATGCAGACTATGTCCATGCTACCTTTATTGACAAGTTAAAGGATATGATTAACTCTGATGATATGATTCCTCTCATGGAGGATTTACAAAAAATCAAGCCTTGGGTAAAGCAGGTTACCAAGCTTATTCAAGGCGATGAGACTTTGTTCTCTCAATTCTATCAGGACTTCAGGAAGGATTATATGCCTTATTGGATTCAGAAGAAGAGGATAATGCCTGATGGTACACTCAAGATGGAGACTATTGCCATCAACAAGCCTGAAGGTGTGTATTACCTTCTTGATGCTTGGAGGGATAATTATGAGAATGGAGTACAGCTTGATGATGATAGCATATACGAAAAGAATGGAGAAATAAATAGGGATAATGCAGCCAAAGGATTACAATGGACTGAGACATTAAACAATATGTTTCAGAACCTTGATACAGAGTCCAGACTTCAACTCTTGGAGAGAGAAGATGTATGGAATACCATAATGAAGTTGCTTCACATGTTAGGTATTGATGCTAATCCCTCTGTATTAAAGACTTCATTGACTAATATAAAGACTGCTACAGGGGTTACATTTACTGACCCTATTATGCTTCTATTGCCTCAGTTAAACATTATATTTAGTGGAGTTGCTGGAGGTAAAGTACAGGATAAGGTGGATGAAAATGGAGCAGTTAAGAGAGGAGACCTTATCAATACCTTTGGTTCTGCCTATAATACAATTGCAAATATGATGGCAGAAGTAACTGAAGATGCCATAGAGAGTAGTGTCAGGGAGAATGATAAGTCTTACTATTCTCATGTTACTCCTAACTACTTAGGTAAGCTTATTAAGAATCTCAAGAATGTCATGAATGACAAAAAGAGATTTGAACAGTTTATGCAGACAGAATTCAAGGACTATGAATGGTTTTACAAGGATGGTTACTGGAGAAATGACTGGTTGGCTCAACTGAGTCAGTTTGATGAGTTGAGAAGAGGTCTTAATCATAAGGTAGTGTTAAACTCTGATAAGGTGGACTACACCAACTGGGATGATTTGGATTACACCTTGGCTCTTTTGACAGAATATTGGGGTGACCCTGATTCTGCCAAATCTAGCATAAAGTATGCTTGGTATCATGTACCTATTCTTTCAGATAGCCCCTCTGCTGAATTTATCAGATTTAGAAAGTACACCACAGGTGATGTGCTTGATGAAAATGGTAAGAAGAGGACTTATGATGATGTTATCCTTGACAAGTTAGTAGACTTGGTTAATCAAGAGTATGACAGAATTATGCTGGTTAGAGAGAGGGATGAGGCTTATCAGAGAGGAGATAAGAGTGTTGAACCTATAGCAAACTATGATATTGTAAGGAAGAAAGATGGCTCTATAAAGAGTCTTGGAGGTGCAGAATTTAAGTTCCTTCCTGCTCTTAATAACATCAAGTATGACAATGGAGAATCCTTTATTGATAGACTAAGCAAACTCAGAAACAAAGGTACTGGTGCTGAACTTAGGCTGTTTCTAAGAGAAACACTTAATGACATGATGGAAGATGGTTTTGAACAGACCTACAGAGATTGGGTAGCCATAGGTCTACTTGATGAGCTTCCTAATGGCAAATATAAGTACTTACCTTTTGAAGGTCAGTCTAAACAAAATAGCATAACTGCTAAAGCACTTATCAAGGCTAAAGATGCCTTAGGTTCTTTATGGACAACTAATATGGAACTGTTGCTTAGAGCCTATAACAACAATAGTGCTTTTGGCACTAGAGAGGCAAATAACCTGATGGAGCAGATTAAGAATTTACTTACAGATAAGGCTACAAGAGGTGAAATGGAGTTGAAAGATGTCCAATCAATCTCAAGGAGTCTATTTGTAAAGAACAATGCTAAAGATGCTCTCAGAGAGTACTATTGGAATAGTAAATTAGCTACTTCACAGATTATCCAACTTACTACTACTGACCTTGCTTTCTATAAGAATCTTGAGGACTTTCAGAAGAGATATAAGGAGGTTCATGCTCCTGCTCTCAGATTGAATACTAAAGCTACTTATAAAGGTGAGAGAATTGGTAGAGATTGGGAGAGAACTATTTACTTGAAGGATGATGAAATAGTATCTGCTGTACTTGAGGATATTAAGACTGTACTTGATGAAAAGGTCAAGAAAGGTGAGATGTCCAAGATAGACAGGGATAATATCATCAGTAAGTTCAGAAATGTGAATGTAGCAGATGCCCAAGCTTACAGAAGCCTGAGTTCTTATAGAGCTATCCTAGGAATGTCAGGTCAATGGACAGATGATATGGAACAGGCATATAACAACTTCAAGAATGGAGATTGGAATATAAAGGACTTCAATATCATTTGGCAGACCAAGAAACCTTATGTCTATACACAAGTCAACAATAATAGTGGTGTTGAAGGGCATACTGGAATCAAAACTCCTGTGCAACATAAGAACTCAGAGTTTCTGTTACTTGCAATGCATGAGTTGGTAGCTGGTCCATTAGGAAGGTCAAGCAAGCTGAAAGCCATAAATAAGTTTATGGAGGATAATCAGATTGATGTGGTACAGTTTGAATCTACTACCAAAGTTGGTAAACAGGGTGTGATAGATTTGAATGATGTAAATACAGGGGACGAAGTCCTCCAAAGACTTAAGGATACCACAGGTATTGGATTTGGTAATGAGAATCCCAATGTAGTACATAAAATATCTTATGAGGATTATGGTATTCAGACTGCAACTCCTGAGCATGCTATTGATGCAGTTCAGTTAGTAGGTACTCAAATTAGAAAGCTTATTACTGCTGACATTAGTGATGATACCACCATTACAGTGGATGGCAAAAGCATGACTAAAAAAGAGTGGCTTGACCTGTATAATGCTATCAATACTGAGAATATCTTACAAGCATTTGCTGATGTGGATGAGATATTCAAAGACCCGGAGGAAGTGGAGAAAATCCTACTTGAAGAGATTAGAGGTAATCAGAGGTATGGCATGGACATGATGAGGGCTTGTACTCTTGATGAGAACAACAACTTCAATATACCTCTCTTTGACCCTGTACAGTCTCAAAAAGTACAGACATTACTCAATAGTGTAATCAAGAGTAGAATTACTAAACAGAAGATTAGAGGTGGAGCATTGATTCAGGTATCTGATTATGGTCTGACTGATGAACTTCATGTAGTATTTGAAGGTGAAGGTGCCAACAAGAGAATCAAGTACCTTGAATGTTATATGCCTGCATATAGCAGAGAGTTCTATGAGCCTCTTATGGACCCAAATACTCACCAACTTGATGTGACTAAGCTGCCTGAGGACTTAAGAAAGTTGATTGGTTATAGAGTTCCAACAGAGGATAAGTATAGTATGGCTCCCCTGTATATCAAGGGATTCCTACCTCAACAGAATGGTTCTGCAATTATGCTTCCTGCTGAGATTACTACTCTATCAGGTTCTGACTTTGATGTGGACAAGATGTATATCATGTTGCCTGAGTTCAATATATCCAAGGAAGTGAATTGGAAAAAGTTTACTGATTTGGTTATGCAGAATCAGGGATTCAGGAAGTGGGGTATAGACAATGTCAAAATGACTGTTGACCAGATTAGGAATGGCAATATATCATTCTCTGAAGATACTCCTGAGATGCACCTGTTTGACTATTACAATAGCATAAAGGGGAGTTTGGTAGAGACTAAGATAAGAAAGGTCAAGTACAATTTCAGCAAATCTCCACAGGAGAATAGTCTTGAAGCAAGAAATAACCTATTGATAGAT
>ERZ791734.716-NODE-716-length-39973-cov-4.331830_pt1 | contig 39973 bp, 35 predicted proteins | sample MGYA00509953_ERZ791734 | MGnify/ENA primary metagenome ERZ791734 (study PRJEB30046, sample SAMN00792038) | human gut metagenome | study: EMG produced TPA metagenomics assembly of the A metagenome-wide association study of gut microbiota in type 2...
AGTTCAACACCTGTTGAGAGCATATACAGCACCATATCACAGCTCCAGCCACTTAATCCTGATTTTATCAGCGTAACATACGGAGCAGGCGGAAGCACGAACAATGCGACTATCGACATATGCTCGGCTATAAAAAATCACCACAAGATAGAGTCGGTGGCACATCTTCCATGCCTTTATCAGACAAAGGAGCGAGTATTAGAGCAGCTTGAAGAGATGAAGTCTGCGAATATCGAGAACATACTTGCTTTGAGAGGTGACAGAAACCCTGATTTTGAGCCGGCAGGTGATTTTCACTACGCTTCCGACCTTGTATCTTTCATAAAAGAACACAGCGACATGAACGTAATAGGCGCATGCTATCCTGAATGTCACCCGGAGTGCGACAGCATAGTAGATGATATAAAGCACCTGAAGGATAAAGTAGACGCAGGCTGTTCACAGCTTATCACCCAGCTTTTCTTTGACAACAGCACATTTTACGATTTCAGAGAAAAAACAGCCATAGCAGGTATAAACGTGCCTATCGAAGCAGGAATAATGCCTGTGACCAACAAAAAGCAGATACTTAGAATGACCACCCTTTGTCATGCGACCCTGCCGAAGAAGTTTCTGAAGATAATGGACAAATACGAGAACGACCCAATAGCAATGAGAGATGCAGGCATAGCCTATGCGGTATCGCAGATAGTAGATCTCATCGCCAATGATGTAGACGGCATACACCTTTACACCATGAACAATCCATATATAGCAGAGAAGATATGTGAAGCGGTGAAGTCGCTTTTCTGATTTACACAAACGCAAGCAGGCGGAGAATTGATCTCCGCCTGCTTTTTTGTTTTCCGCACAGACCAACTGTAGGGGCGAACAGTGTTCGCCCGTTTCATTTTTTCACGATCCTACTGATTATTACATTGTATAAACACTGCACCCAAATGTAGGGGACGGCGCCCCGACGTCCCCACATCGAAGCGTTAAGGTTTGATTTATCATAAAGCTGTGTAGGCAAACAAAAGCGGGTCAGAGCTTTACACTCCGACACCGCTTTATTATAGCTTATTATTCATATCTCAAAGCGTCGATAGGATTGAGCTTCGCCGCCTTTATGGACGGAATAAGTCCAAATACTATTCCAACTACCATTGAAAATACCACCGACACTACTATTGACGCCGAGGATATCGCCACAGGCACTTCTGCTACCTTCGCTATTACCTGTGAAAGCCCTATACCCGTCAGCACACCGATTATTCCGCCTATGCTCGTAAGCACTGCCGCTTCTGTCAAAAACTGTGCAAGAATTCTCTTTTTCCTTGCTCCAAGTGCTTTTTTCAGTCCTATCTCTCTCGTTCTCTCTGTTACCGACACGAGCATAATGTTCATTACGCCTATACCGCCTACCAACAGCGAGATGCTAGCTATCCATATAAGCATCTTATTAGTGGATGAACTCAGATCCTGCAATGACTTCGCCTGCTCCAGCAGGCTATCGCTCTTGTATTCCACAGAAGCGCTGGTTTCCTCACTTCCGCCCTTTACAGCCGAAACGTTCTCGTTAAGAATATCCGCCGACTTTTTGCCCGCATTCGTCATGGAGTCTGTGTCCACAGCCTTTACGATACAGTTTTCCGGTTCGTCATAGCGGAAAACTATCCCCCAATCGTTTGTGGGGATAAAGATAAGTCCGCTTGATGTCTGATTGTATGTGTAGTAGTCCTCCACGGAGCTTATAACAGGCTCAAAGCTTGAATTTTTCACAGCCACGCCTATTACAGTGAACGGCTCGCCACTTATATCTATGACCTTTCCCACAGGGCTTTCACCCTGGAAAAGACCCTCTGCAAGCGTCTTGTCTACCACTGCCACCTTGTCAAATTTGGTAAAGTTTCTCTCCGCAAAGCCCTTTCCCTCAACTATCTCGTATCCAACAGTGTCAAAATAATCCTTGTCTACTCCGTATATAGTTGACGAATCCATTTTGTTGTTAAGATAAAACAGATTGTCAGGATTGTTTCTTGTGCGGTAAAAAGTGCTTGACTCCACCTCTTTAAGCTCGTTGATACGTTTTTTAGTGTCCGATGTGAACATTGCCACATTAGACGGTGGCGCTTCATAAGAAAAGTCGCAAACAGTGTCGCCATTTGAAAGCTGGATCTTCACAGTGTTGTTTCCTGCGCCGATAAGATTGTTCTTTATCTGCTCATTTGTACCCTTGATAGTGGAAACTATAGCAATGATAGCCGCAATACCGATAATGATACCAAGCATAGTAAGAAACGAGCGTATCTTATGTGAAAGTATTCCCTTAAATGAAAGTCTGATATTTTCTATCATATTATCCGCCCCCTTTTAATACTCAGGATAAAGGACTTTGTCGGTCTCCTTTGTCCTTACGCCCTCTTTGACGTCCTTGCCGTATGGGAAGCATATCTTATCTTTCATAGAAAGTCCGCCCTTGACCTCGATATTAGTGCCATACATTATCTTGCCTGTTTTTATGTAGCTTTTCACAAGTCTGCCGTCCTTGTTGGCCTTCATTATATAGTAGTTTCCGTTTTCCTGCCTTACATAATGTATAGGCAGATAAACGCTGTCACTGGTCGTGGTGTCATTCACAAATGAAACGCCTACCCAGTCGCCCACGTTGAAATCCGTGCTGTCGCTGAGCTTAGCTTCTACAGTGTAGGTGGAGCTGTTAGGATTGTCACCCCAGTTGTTTGACGAGTATGACGTAGGCTCGCTGCTTATCTTTGTTATCTCAGCGTCAATGCTCATTCCCGTGTTGTATGAGTTCACCATAACAGTGTTTCCCACAGCCGCTCTGTCAAGATTAAGCTCGCCCACACTAAAAGTAACGGAAACTCCGCCCTCGCCCTCGATTATAGCGAAAGCGTCATCATCTGAGCTGTCACCGCTGTAGTCCATGCTGCTGTCCATAATGTCCACATCGTCCTTGCCGTCAACATCGTCCGAATTATTGTCCTCTGCGGCAGCGTCGCCTACAGTGCCTATCTTTTTAACGACTCCGTCGATATTAGCCACTACCTTGCCGTCTGTCTTTTTCTTCAAAGCGTCATTGTAGTCAAGCTTTGCAGACTTAAGGTTAAGCTTTAAGCTCTTTATCTCGTCCTCTTTTTCTGATATCATTTTCTTTATCTCTGCACGGCTGTACATATAGTCCTCAGAGCCTGAATTTGTATCGTCCGTCTGTGACGGGTCAGCAGGAGTGACATCTATGCCGGCATCATTATCATCATAATCACCGTCATCAGGTATATCCGCATCACCGCCATTGTCGGTATCATCAGTATCATCGCTATCGTCAGCACTGTCATCACTGCTGTCTGAGCCTACAGGCACAACGATAGAGAACTTGCCGAACTGCTCCACAGAAGTGTCAAGAGAAAGCGTACCGCTTTCCTTGTCCTCAGTTATCCCCTGTGAAACTGTCCAGTCTGCAAGAGCCTTTTTGCCCATTGTTTCACGGTTGACTATCCACTTGTATATAAAGTTTGAGTTATCATCATAAACGCAAAGCTCCGCATACGCCCCCGTTGTCTTTATCCTATCAAGAAACGCTCTGGATACCTTTGTGTTCCTGTTGCAGTTTATAATGTAAGGATCGTCCTTTGTGCCTGCATTTTTCGTCTGGAAAACAGCCTTTACAACGTCCACAGTTTCCACAGGCTCAGGAGTTGGCTCAGGATCTGGAGTTGGCTCTGGTTCCGGTTCAGGCTCTGGTTCCGGCTCAGGCTCCGGATCGTCAGGCTCCTGCGGTGCGTCCTCAGAAGGCTTTAAAAGCTTGTATTTAGCAAGCTCCTTTTCAGCCATTTTGATGTTCTGCTCGCAGACCTTTACCTGATTTTCTTTCTGTGAAAGCTCCAGCTCCACCACCGTCATGTCATATTCAAGTATAGTGTCGCCCTTTTTCACAGTGTCGCCCTTTTTCACAAACACCTTTTTAACAAGCTTCTCGTTGTCAAGAGTAACTCTCTGAGTATTGGCAGAAACTATCTGCCCGTCCATGTTTGCCGAGTTGTCCCACTCGTACATATCCGCAGTTTCCGCCATAAGGTCAACAGGAACTACCGCCACAACAGTTTTCTTGTCCTGATTTTTCTTATATTTCATTGCTCCCGCATATCCGCCTCCGCCGAGGATAGCTATGCACAGGAGTGTTATTATTACCTTTTTCATTCCTGCTCACCTGCCTTTTCTCCATGAAGCTCGCCGTCACGGATATACATTATCCTCTTTGCACATCTTGCAATGTCAGGCTCGTGTGTTATCATAACGATAGTAACACCGTCGTCATTAAGCTCCTTGAAAAGCTCCATTACCTGATCGCCCGACTTTGTGTCAAGAGCGCCTGTGGGTTCGTCTGCAAGAAGAAGCTTTGGATTGTTGACTATCGCCCTTGCAATAGCCACCCTCTGCTTCTGACCGCCTGAAAGCTGAGTAGGCTTAAACATCATTCTCTGTGCAAGACCCACCTTTTCAAGAGCCGCCTTTGCTCTCTGACGTCTTTCTCTTTTGCCTACCCCCGCATAAAGCAGCGGAAGCTCCACATTTTCAAGTGCTGATTGTCTTGGGAGCAGATTAAAGTTCTGAAACACAAAACCTATCTTCTTGTTTCTTATCTCCGAAAGCTTCCTATCCTTTGCCTGCATAATGTCACAGCCGTCAAAAACAAAGCTTCCCTTTGTCTGCTTGTCAAGACAGCCTATAATGTTCATAAGCGTAGACTTTCCCGAGCCTGACGGACCCATTATCGCCACATATTCCCCCTCTGAAACATCAAGGGAAATATCCTTAAGCACAGGCACAGCTTCCTTGCCCTGCAAATAATCCTTGTAGATATTTTTCAGTTCAAATACCATTGCAAGCCCTCCTTATTCAGCGAAAGCTGCGTCAGCATCAGCAGCGTCGGCATTCTCACCGTCTGCATTTTCTGCATTTTCCTCTTCACCGTAAAGCTTGTTGAAGTATTCTTCTATCTCCTCGTCAGTCATGCTTTCAAACATATCCTCGTTTATAGCCATGCCGTCCTCATCACTTCCGTCATAAGCTATGTCATTGTCGCCGCCCTCGTTATCAGCGTCACTGTCCGTGTTGTCGTTCGGGTCAAGGTCATTAGGCGGAACAGACACGTCAGCCTCATTGGTGGTAGCCGTCATGCCCTCCTCGATAGATTTGTCAGGGTATGCGATATAATCGCCCTTTTCAAGACCTGACTTTATCTCGCAGTCACCATTATCCTCGTCCTTCTGACCTATCTCAACATATCTCTTTTCTATCTTTCCGTCCTCGTTCTTAGCCCAGACGTAGTTCTTCTTGCCGTCCTTGCAGATAAAGTCGGAATAGAGCCAAATTCCTGTTTTGTTTATAGAGGTGTCCTGACCGTTGTCTATCTCAATAAGAACGTGCTGACCGAGCATAAGCCCGTCAAGGCTCTCAGGCTTAACATAGAAAGCGTAGTTTGAAGACTGGCTCATCTCATCGCTTGAACCGTAGCTGTACATATCTTCACCAGAATTTTTCTGCGGACTTGTGTCAACAGAAGTTATCTCGCCCTTCCAAGTGGAATCATCAAGCCTTGACTTTACGATAACAGAAGCTCCCTGCATGATATCTTTGCTGTTCTGCTCGTTGAATCTGCCCTTTATTCTGTAGTCGCCCTCTTCTGTTATCTGCATTATAACGTCGCCGCCGTCCTCCTGAAGCTTGTCCACCGTCTTGACGTTCTTTACAGTTCCGTCGATAGAAGCGGTGACGTATGCGTTCTTTGTGGAAGCCTCCAGCTTTTTGATCTCAACGTTTTTAGCCTTTATATCATATTCGTTCTTGGCATTGTCGCTTTGCAAAGAAAGGATCTGGGTCGTGTATGACACAGCAGCGTCCTGATCGGCGTTTTTCTTTTCCTTTTCAAGCTCAGCTATCTGATTCTTGTTTGAAGCTATCTCGTTCTGAAGCCTCTCCACCTCGAGCTTAGCCTGCTCAAGCTGAAGATTTATAGCCTCAACGTCATATGTAAGAAGCTTGTCACCCTTTTTAACAGAGTCACCGTTCTTAACAAGTATCTCGTCCACCGTCTTTGAGCTGTCATACTTTACGTCCACAGACTCCTGTGCCTCAACAACGCCCAAGAACGAGCGATTAGAAAGCTTGAAGTCCGACGCAGTGTTAAGTGACGATACCTTCTGCACATATACCTTCTGTGAGCTTTTTGAGCCTCCCTTGCCGGTCTTTTTCCATACGAGAAAACATCCCACACACACTGCGCAGACGATAACAAGCACTATTATAACAGTGCATATCCTTTTTTTCGTGGTCATTGCAATACCTCCGTTTGTGATTTTTCCAAAACAGCATAAAAAGATCCGCCTGACAGCAGCCGGACGGATAAAACAGCCCCACCTTCCCCATAAGGGTATAGCATGAGCGTATTATTCTTTGTTATCTTGCTGTCCTGTTGTCTTTTGTTCTTATCTGTTTTTATGTATACATTATACCATAAAAAGAGTATAAGTCAATAAATAAAGCCGTTGTTTTAAGAAACTCATAAGAATTTCCCTCATCTATAAAGACGTGCAATAACCAATAAAGTTGCAAACAAAAAAATTTCCGCACACTATTTGCCACTACATACAAACAGCATATTTACATTGCTTGTAGGGGACGGCGCCCTCGACGTCCCGCTTGTTTGACATTCTTGGCGAAACAGTGTTCGTCCGTTTCTGCTGTTTATTACATCTACCACCAACAACAAAAAAAGGGCAGCCCAAGCCGCCCTAATATGTATTATTTTTTCTTAGCCATAAGCCCTATCATTATAAGCACTACCACCGCACCGCCACCGATACAGCCGAAAAGCACCCAATCGGTCTCAGTGTTCTGGGTGGAGTTTTTCTGCGCCTTGATGACCCCCTGCTCCGCCATAGCCTCCGCCGCAGAGCTTTCCGTTACAATGGAGCTGTCCTCCACCTGAGGGCTGTCCGCATACACCGCCCACGGTATTATCATCATAAGCGACATCACAGCCGCCCCAAGCCCCGACAAAAGCTTTCTCGTCCTCATATAAAAAGACCTCCTCCGATACGCCATTTATCAACAGCAAAGCTTTATCACAGAGCTGCTTAAAGTTTTCCTCATTCAATTATACACATTTTCCAATAAAATTACAAGCAGAATTTTGTACAAATCATACATTAGTTTACACAACAATATATACAACACCTCACTAATTACAAATAAATCGCTGTAAATTTTGATTTATCAGTTTATTAATTGTGTATTGTCACAAAAATATATAGCAAAATTCATCAAAAAGAGCATTGAAATCCTTGCCCATATGTGATATAATAACGAATAGCAACATACTGTTCACACTTTACTTGTAAGGAGGTCTTTATTTTGGAAGAACGTATGCAAATTATACAGGCAGCAGGCAACAGCAAGATACAGATAGGCGTTATACCGGGTCACTATGCAACTAACCACTCGCATATCAATTATTATGTAGATATAACATCTCTTAAAACTGGTTATAAAATGGCAAAGGAAGCCGCAAAAGCATTGGCAGCCACCTATGTTTCAACACATATCGACACTATCATATGCCTTGAAGGCACAGAGATCATCGGTGCCTTTCTCGCTGAAAGCCTTGGCGAAAGCGGCATAAACAGCGGTGCAGACGTAAATGTAGTAACACCTGAGCTAAACGCTGTAAATCAGATGATATTCAGAGATAACACTCAGAAGAAGATATGGGGCAAGCAGGTGCTTCTGCTTATCGCTTCCGCATCTACAGGAAAGAGCATAAACAGAGCTATCGACTGCCTGAAATACTATAACGGCAATCTTGTGGGAATAGCTTCCATATTCTCCGCTATCAAAGAGAACAACGGCATCGCTATCCATGCCCTTTTCACAGAAAAGGATATTCATGATTACATGACATATACATCATCAGAATGCCCAATGTGCAAATCAGGACAGAAGGTCGACGCTTTGGTAAACAGCTTCGGCTATTCAAAGATATAGCTTGTAACTTCATTCTCCATAAAAATAACGTTAAAGGGACGGAATTTGACTTCCGCCCCTTTTTCTTTTGCAAAAATGTCAAATCAACGGGCGAACACTGTTCGCCCCTACATACAAACAGCGTATTTACGTCGTTTGTAGGAAATTGAGGCGTCACGCTTGTTTGAGCCTTTTTTCTTTTGCAAATAATGTGTAGGGGCGACCTGAGGTCGCCCGCTTTGTTTCACTGCTATGACGTATACTTTATCCAAACAAATGTGAAAACTTCTTTTTAAGTCCAGCCTTGTCAAAAGCAAGTCCAAGCACTATATAAAGTATCGAGCTTGCAAGCACCTGTATGCAGTAAGCAGGAGTCTGACCGAAAGCCGAAATTATTGCGCTCTTTGAAAAACCGCCTGCCATAAAAATTCCCTCATAAAGACTGTAGCATACCACGCATATAACAAGCGCAGGGATAATGCCGAGAAGATTTCTCACGCAGATTATCTTCTCTGTCTTTCTTGAAAAGCAAAGAGCAGTTATCGCCTTTATAACGATAGTTCCAGGAAGCCATACCACAAATCCCGAAAGTCCGTCTGCAAGACCTGCTCCGATAGCGCCTGCCGCCATTGCATAAGGCGTAGGAAGCATTGAAGCCGCAAGATAAATAAGTCCGTCACCTGCGTGTGTGTAGCCTGCACCCGTAGGAATGTGAAGCCATGCCGTAAGAACATATATCATTGCCGCAAAAAGACCTGTCACGCATATAAGCTGAATATGCTTTGTTGAATTTTTTACCTGAGCTGTTGTACTCATTTTTATCACTCCAATTTAATTATTTTACCATTTGTCGAAAAATTACATCATGTAGGGGACGACGCCCTCGGCGTCCCGCTCCTCACAATAGTACGATTTTAAACGTAATTTCTATATCCCCATAAACGCACTAATGCCTTTCCCCATTTTTCAGAGAAAAGACATATAATGCAATATTTGTGGTCGTCCACCATTATTCTTTATTTTCCGCTTATCATATCAAGGAAATACTGATGAACTGTCCTGTCCTCAGTAAGTTCAGGGTGAAAAGCCGCCGCAAGCTGGTTTTTGTATCTCACCGCAGTGATGAAACCCTCGTGCTGTGAAAGCACCTGGCATTCATCATCAAGCACCTTTTCGATATAAGGAGCTCATATAAATACCTGGGTTATTTCCCTGCCCGCAAAATCTTCCTTGCATGAAAAGCTTCCAAGCTGTCTGCCGTAAGCGTTTCTTTTTACCCTCACAGGCAGTGTGCAGAAATTCTTTCTGTCATCATTGGATACCTCTTCTGCAAGCAGTATAAGCCCTGCACAAGTGCCGAAACAGTATCCGCCATTTTTGATGTATTCGCTCACAGGCTCAAAAAGTCCAAGCTCTCTTAACAGCTTTCCCATAACAGTGCTTTCGCCACCTGGGATAATGATGCCGTCAAAGCCGTCATCAAAATCACGAAGCTGCCTTATCTCTTTTACCTCTGCTCCTAAAGCAGTCAGAACTTTTTCGTGTTCCGCAAATGCCCCTTGCAGAGCCAGAACTCCGATCTTCATATTACTTGCCTCTCTCTGCCATGAGCAACTTGATCTCCTGCTCGTTGATACCTACCATAGCCTCGCCAAGATCTTCAGAAAGCTCAGCCAGCATCTTAGGATCATTGTAATTTGTCACAGCCTGAACGATAGCTCTTGCCCTCTTCTCAGGGTCGCCTGACTTGAAGATACCTGAGCCTACGAATACGCCCTCTGCCCCAAGCTGCATCATAAGAGCAGCGTCCGCAGGAGTAGCAACTCCTCCTGCCGCAAAGTTTACAACAGGAAGTCTGCCGTTGTCAGCAACATACTTAACGAGCTGATAATCAACTCTCAAGTCCTTTGCAGCCTGATAAAGCTCGTCCTTTGACATTGAAGTAAGTCTTTTTATCTCGCTCATCATCATTCTCATGTGGCGAACAGCCTGAACAACATCGCCCGTACCGGGCTCGCCCTTTGTTCTTATCATTGACGCTCCCTCGCTTATTCGTCTGAGAGCCTCGCCCAAGTCCTTTGCACCGCATACGAACGGCACCTTGAACTGCGTCTTGTCAATGTGATACTTGTCGTCAGCAGGTGAAAGCACTTCGCTCTCGTCAATGTAGTCTATCTCTATAGCCTCGAGTATCTGCGCCTCAGCAAAATGACCTATCCTGCACTTTGCCATAACAGGGATAGAAACAGCCTCCTGAATACCCTTTATCATCTTAGGGTCGCTCATTCTCGAAACACCGCCTGCGGCTCTTATGTCAGCAGGGATACGCTCCAGCGCCATAACAGCGCAAGCTCCTGCCGCTTCAGCTATCTTAGCCTGCTCAGGTGTAGTAACGTCCATTATAACGCCGCCCTTTAACATCTGTGCAAGATTTTTATTAAGTTCATACTGTTCGCTCATGATATTTTCCTCCGATAAATTAATTTCTATCCTTATTTTATACCTCCAGACTATGATTTGCAAATGCCTCAGTTTCACACTTTTTCCACCGCAGATTGTATCTTTTGCACAATCCAAAAGTCCTATCCGAACATCACATTTGTGCATCAAAGCAATACCATATCCCACAATAATTTTACAAGAACATGACAAAATCAATCATGCACAAAGCCAAGCTGTAATATAGGCTTTCTTTTGTGCTATAGGTAGAAGATAAAAAGGCGTAAAAAAAGAGCGGTCATAGGCAAGACCGCTCCATTCTGTAAACAGACAGCTTAAAATCGCACAAAAAAACGCATAAAAAAAACGGGCGAGCAAAGCCCGCCCCTACAAAATATCAAATAACGTAATCATCTATCCTTGCATTTTCCTGATTTACAAGGTCCTGCAAAGTAATGCCGTCAACAACATCATTTATAGCACCGTAAAGCTTTTTCCATACCATCAGCGTTGAACAGCTGTCCTGACGCGGGCAGGTATTTTCTTCCCCCTCCAGACAAGCCACAGGAGCAAGACTTCCCTCTGTGAGCCTAAGTATCATTCCTACAGTGTATTCCTCAGGCGTTTTTGCCAGCTTGTATCCGCCACCTGCACCACGAACGCTCTTTACAAAGCCCGCTCTTGCAAGAATGGATATTATCTGTTCAAGATACTTGTCGCTGATGTCTTGTCTTTCAGCGATCACTTTGATAGGCACATATCCGCTCTGCTCATGTAAAGCAAGGTCAAGCATAAGCCTCAGTGCATATCTTCCCTTTGTGGATATTTTCATCAGCGTCAGATCCTTTCATAAATCCTATAGAAAATCTATGATTAATTATATATCATATTTGTAAAAATGTCAAGCAAAAACCACCGCAAAGGGCGTATTTACAAAAAACTTCTTTTTACCCTCTTTATTTTTCTCAAAAAGTAGTGTATAATACAATTAAGTATACAAGTTCACAGCAAAGAAAATAAAGGGAGGTCAAAAGCTATGAAAAACAAGCTTAAAGTAAATATTTATAACCGTACATACAATCTGCTTTCCGAAGAGTCGCAGGAGTATACCAATAAACTTGCGTTGGTGATAAATTCAAAGATAAAAGGCATGATGAAAGCTATCCCCAGCCTTTCCGTTCAGGACGCCGCAGTGCTGACAGCACTTGATTGTCTTGACGAGCTTAGCAAGGCAAATCAGAATATCGAGAATATCCGCACCCAGATAAAGGACTATGTTGACGACGCAGGCAGAGCAAGAAGTCAGGCTGACGAAGCTCAGAAAGAAATAAGAGAGCTTCAGGCAAAAGTCCATGACCTTGAAGAACAGCTCGAAGCACGCACAGTTGTAAAAAGAGAGCCTGAGGACGAAGTTATAAACGCAAACGAGCTTCTTTCGCAGGAGATAAAGAACGCTATTGAAAGACCTGTCCACCCTAATCAGCCTAACAACGGCAATTTTGTCGGCACAGTGAATTACAGACCCGAGGGAGGAAGCCATTAATGGCTCACAAAGCTGAGATACTTGCCCCATGCGGTTCTTTTGAAACTCTCGAAGCCGCCCTTAGAAGCGGCTGTGACGCAGTTTATCTCGGCGGAGAGAAATTCTCCGCCAGACAAAATGCCGTCAATTTCACAGATGAACAGCTAAAAGAAGCCGTAAGGCTCTGTCACCTGCGAGGTGTAAAGGTCTATCAGGCAATAAACACTGTTGTCTTTGACGAACAGCTCGAAGAGTGCAAAAAAGCCGTCAAGTTTGCCGCAGAAATTGGCGTTGACGGACTTATCACCCAAGACCTGACCCTTGTGAAAATATGCCGTGAATGTTGCCCCGACCTTGAATATCACGCCTCCACCCAAATGACCATCCACAGCGAAAGCGGTGTGAAAATGGCTAAAAACCTCGGTTTTTCAAGAGCCGTCCTGTCAAGAGAGCTTCCCGAGCATACCATAAAAGAACTCACCGCCCTTGGCATCGAAACAGAGGTCTTTGTCCACGGCGCACTTTGTATGTCCGTGTCAGGTCAGTGCTATATGAGTGCGTTGATAGGTTCGAGAAGTGCCAACAGAGGACTTTGTGCTCAGGCTTGCAGACTTCCTGCGCAAGGGGATAAGATAACAAAGGGGCAGGAGCGTTACGCCCTCTCTCTGAAAGATATGTCCTATGTTGATAAGCTCCAAAGGCTCGAAAAGGACGGAGTTTCCTCTCTTAAAATAGAGGGCAGAATGAAGCGCCCCGAATATGTTGCGGCGGCAGTGAACTGCTGTAAAAATTCTCTCGAAAACAAGCCTTATGACCTGAAAGCCCTTGAAGCGGTCTTTTCCCGCGGGGGCTTTACAGACGGCTATTACAATGGCAGATTAGGCAGAGAAATGTTCGGCACAAGGCAGAAAGAGGACGTTTCCGCCACCGCCAAAATTCTTCCCGAGCTTCATGAGCTTTACCGCAGATGTGAAAAGCGCACAAAAGCCTTTTTCACCATAAAGCTTCAGGAAAATTCTCCGGCGGAGCTTTCTCTCCGTGACAGCGAGGGAAACACCGTGACCGTTTACGGCGATATACCACAAAAAGCCTTGAAAAAGGCCTGCGACAGCGACTATGTAAAAAAACAGCTCTCCAAGCTTGGGGACACCATATACGAGTTCGGAGGACTTGAAGCCGCCATAGGCAAAGACCTTGCCTATCCTGCTTCCGCACTTAATGACCTAAGACGGCAGGCGGTAGAAAAGCTTGACCAGAAGCGTATAGACTTTTTCACCCATACCGCCGATTTTACCGACAAAGCACTTGCCGATCTTCCTACCCTGCCAAAAGCCTATGAGCGCAAAAAAATACGCATAATGCTCTCAAAGCTCTCTCAGCTTGAGGGTGTTGACCTTGACAAAGCAGAGCTTGTGGGCGTGCCAATAGAGATAGCGTCAGAAGCGGTAAAGGTCGTGTCAGACAAAAGCAAGCTTATGATAATAATGCCACGCTTCACATTCGACGAGAAAGCCCTATGTGAAAAGCTTTCAGCCGCAAAAGAAGCAGGCATAACAAAAATGCTCGCCATGAATATCGGCCACTGCCTTATTGCGAATGACCTTGGCTTTGAGCTTCACGCAGGCTATTCATTCAATCTCTGCAACTCAGCCGCATTGGACGAGGTAAAAAAACTTGGTGCAAAAGACTGCACAGTGTCCTTTGAGCTTAAAGCGTCGCAGATAGAAAAGTTAAAGAAGCCCATTGAGATAGGCTTTGTGGCATACGGCAGACTTCCCCTTATGCTCACAGCAAACTGTCCTATAAGAAACGATATAGGCTGTAAAAACTGCAAGGGCAAGCTTTTTGACCGCACAGGCAGAGAGTTTCCGGTGAGATGTCCAAAGGGCAGAGATTGTGCAGAGATACTAAATTCCGATATTTTGTACCTTGCAGACAAGCTCGACGATTTTGACAATGCCGACTATATGGAGCTTCACTTCTATGAGGAGAACGCCCACAGGATAAACGAAATAATAAAGGCCTACAGTGGCGAAAGGGGTGCAAAGCCCGAAAACGCCACCAACGGATTATACTACAGAGGAGTTTTATAAAATGAAATTACTTATAAAAAAGCTTAAGGAAAATGCAGTTATCCCTGCAAGACAAACAGAATTTAGCGCAGGCTATGACCTTTGTGCCTGCACAGACGCACCTGTAACCATAAAAGCAGGTCAGACCGAGAAAATACACACAGGCATATCAGCCGAAGTTCAGGGTGAGAAAAACTGCGTTCTTCTTATCTATGCAAGAAGCTCACTCGCATCAAAGTTCGGCATTGCCCCTGCAAACTGCGTTGGCGTTGTTGATTGGGACTACAGAGGTGAGATAATCTGCGCTCTCCACAACAGTTCAGACAAGGACTACACCATAAACAGCGGCGACAGGATCGCACAGCTTGTGATAACCCCTGTTTTCACTCCCGAAGTAGAGGAAGTAACAGAGCTTTCCGATACAGAACGTGGCGCAGGCGGCTTTGGCTCAACAGGCAAATAAGAATGGTGAAAACTGCATATGAAAATTTACAACGTTAAAATAAAGACCATGGACAGCGACAGACGTGTTATTGAAAACGGCTGGGTTGAGATAACAGACGGCATTATTTCCGCTGTAGAAAGTGGCTCTCCCGAAGCTGTCACAACCGAAGATATCGACGGCAACGGCAGAACAGTTTACCCTGGTTTTATCGACATTCACACACATCTTGGTCTGTCCACAAGCGGCGTAGGCATGGAGGGCGAGGATTTCAACGAGGAATCCGAGCCATGCACTGCACATATCCGCATTGTTGACGGCATAAACCCTATCGACTATTCCTTTGAGCTTGCAAGAAAAGCAGGCGTAACTTGCTGTCTTGTATCCCCGGGCTCAGCAAACCCAGTCGCAGGCAGTATTGCGGCAGTAAAAACCTATGGCAAGCGAATAGACAAAATGCTTGTAGGCACAGTTGGAATGAAATTCTCAATGGGTGAAAACCCTAAACTCACCTATTCTGACAAAGAGGACGCCCCCTACACCCGAATGGCAGTGGCAGGCATAATAAGAGAAGCACTTATAAAGGCGCAGAAATACGGTGAAGCGGTCGAGCGTGCAATGGGAAGCGAGGAGGATATGCCTGAGTTTGACATGAAGTCGGAGGCTCTGCTCCCTGTTCTCAGAGGCGAAGTCAAGGCGCATTTTCACTGTCACAGGGCGGACGATATTTTCACCGCCATAAGGATAGCGAAAGAATTTGAGCTTGACTATGTGCTTATACACTGCACTGACGGTCATATCATAGCTGACGAGCTTGCAGAGGAAGAAGTAAGCTGTGTGATAGGTCCTGTAATATGCGACAGATGCAAGCCTGAAATGGCAAATCTGACTCCGGCAAACGCAGGCATACTTTCTTCCCACGGCATAAAGGTAGCTATCTGCACCGACCACTCAGAAGTGCCGATAGAATATCTGCCCTTGTCAGCGGCTATTGCAGTAAAGAACGGTCTTGACTATGAAAAGGGCATTGAAGCTATCACCTGCACAGCGGCAGAGATAGCAGGCATATCCGACCGTGTAGGCTCTGTAAAGACAGGGCTTGACGCAGACCTCACCCTATTCAGCGGCGACCCCCTTGATGTAATGGTATCACCTGACATGGTGATATGCGGTGGAAAAATAATTTGATATGATACCAATGCGGAACGGTTTTCGTTTCGCATTTTTTATTTGCGTTATCCGCACTTTGTTATGCACTTTGCAAACCATGTAGGGGCTGGCGTCCTCGACAGCCCGCACCTGTTTGCCTGTCCAATCCTGCGATAACCATACAAAGTTCGGCACGTTGTTTCAAAATGCCATACGACACATATACACAATATTGCGAAACATAACCACTAAAAATTATTGCACAAACCCCGATAACCCCACAAATGGCGGTAGGGGCGAACAGCGTTCGCCCGCCTTTATTCGCCTACATGGTTTGTACAAATTCAACCCCCCGCAACTCCTCGAAACGGGACGTCGTATTTCTGCAAAGCAGAAATTGCGCTGCTCCCCTACAGGTATTCGGGCAAGTTTCTGCCGCCGCAAAATCGCTCCGCTCTTTGCGGATATACGTTTTGCTTTGGGATAGAATAGCGGTGCAGATTGTGTTACTCCGATATTTCTTTTGTCTGATATCTTATTTCTATATGCTTTTAATACTACAATCTGCACCTAGTCGGCTATCGCCGAATGAGGCTCTGCCTCATACTCCGCTAGGGGCTTTGCCCCTAGACCCCACAAGCCCTCTAGCGCCGGGCTTGAGCGTGCGCTTTATCTCTCGCTTCGCTCGGTGCTTGGGGGCAGCTTTGCTCATTCCTCATTCCTAATTCCTAATTCCTCATTCCTAACTCCTCACTTGATCGTTTCTTTTACTTAAAATGCACAAAAATGCTTGAAAAATATCAAAAAATTTGCTATAATATTATTGATTATATCCGTATGCTTCAACAGCACCGAAAGGGAGTGACTTTTTTGCCGAAATTTGAAAGCGGTATGGAAAATATGGCGGATATGTTCGTCTTTGAAACAGGCGACCTTCTGGAAAAGTTGGACGAGATCCTTATGCGCACCGAGCAGGAAGACTCTATCTCCTCCGACGATATCAACGAGATATTCCGTACCATGCACACTATTAAAGGCTCTGCCGCCATGATGAGTATGCACAATATGTCTACCCTTGCCCACTCAGTTGAGGATCTCTTCTACATTATCCGTGAAGACCCTACTGTGAAATATGACAAGCCTGCTCTCTATGAGCTTCTTTTCTCAGCCTCTGATAATCTTAAATCTGAGCTTGACAGCATTTATGACGACGCTCCGCTCACCGATTTTTCAGAGCTTGAAAATAAGATACACGCCTTTGCTACCACCATGAAAGGTCAGCCTGCAGGCGATAGTCCCGATATCTCATCAGCCGATACCGCCACCTATGAGGGGCTTTTCCCTGATGATGAAAAAGAGGGAGTCCTCACCTATAAGATCACATATTCCGAAAGCTGTGCAATGCCTGATATGCGTGCATTGGTGCTTTTGCGTGCTTTAGGTAAAATGTGCGAGGTAATAAAAACTTTCCCTGAGGATCTTGACGCCGACAATGCAGGGGACGAGATATCCAAAAAGGGACTTTACATAAAGCTTATCACCGATGACCCGAATGGCGTTCTTGACCTTATGAAAAACGCCGTGAACGTTGACAAAGCCGAGCAGGCGAAAAAGCCTGAGCAACCTGCAAATGCAGTCCCCAAAAAGCCTGCCGAAAAGCATGAGCAGTCAATGATATCCGTCAAGCTCGATAAGCTCAACAGACTTCTTGACCTTGTGGCTGAGATCGTTATAACCGAAGGTTCTGTTATCTCCTCTCCCGACCTGAAAAAAGCCGAGATAAACCTTGACCGTTTCAATAAATCCTCCCGTGAGCTGAAAAAGCTTACCGATGAGCTTCAGGACGTTGTGATGTCCATACGAATGGTGCCTGTTTCCACAGCATTTCAGAAGATGAACCGTGTTGTCAGAGATATGAACCAAAAGCTCAAAAAGAACGTTACTCTTGTGTTTGAAGGGCAGGAAACGGAAGTGGATAAATCTATCGTAGATATCCTCAATGACCCCCTTATGCACATTGTGAGAAACGCAGTTGACCACGGCATAGAAGACCCCGAAGTCCGTGCAAAAGCAGGCAAGACCGAGCCTGCCACAGTTACTCTGAGCGCAGGCTATGACTCCAACGAAGTGGTTATCTCCTGCCGTGACAACGGTGCAGGAATGGATACCGCAAAGCTTATGGCGAAAGCCAAGAAAAACGGTATGCTCACAAAGCCTGAGAATGAATATACCGACAAAGAGATATTCAATTTTGTTGTGGCCGCAGGCTTTTCCACCAATGATAAAATAACCGAATATTCAGGCAGAGGCGTTGGAATGGACGTTGTAAAGAAAAACCTTGAGAAAGTCGGCGGAAAGCTCTATGTTGACTCCAAGTTTGGCGAAGGCTCTGTCTTTACTATAAGGATACCACTTTCTCTGTCTATCCTTGACGTTTTAAGCGTTGACGTAGGGGGCGAGAATTTCTCTTTGCCTGTTTCCGCAGTTTCCGAAGCTTTCTCCTGCAAAGCCGAAAGCTTTATCACCGACCCCGAGGGCAACGAGTTTATAATGCTCCGTGAAAAATGTCTGCCTCTTATCAGAATGAGCGACCATTTTGATATACCAAATGCCGAAAAGGACGTAACAAAGGGCATAATGCTCTGTTGTAAAGACGGTGGCAAGGAAGCCGTCCTCATGGCAGACAGGATAACAGTTGACCAGCAGGTGGTAGTAAAACCGTTCTCACCACTCCTTGACGCCTATCCCCTCAAGGAATCAGGCATGGCAGGCTGTTCGGTCCTCGGTGACGGCAGTATAACCATAATACTGGATATGAAAGAATTTCTCGGCAATTATGACTTCCGAAAGGGTGAATAAAGATGTCAGAACAGGATATAAACGAATTTTGTCAGAAGGGCGGAAAAATCCTCTCCTTTGTTTCTGATGAAAAATATTACGCCTTTGAGGTAAAAGATGTCACCGATATAATAGGGCTTCTCCCCGTCACAAGGCTCCCGAAAACACCAAAGTTCATAAAAGGCGTTATAAATCTGCGAGGAAAAGCCGTTCCCGTGATAGATCTCCGCCTGCGCCTTGGACTGCCCGAAGGGGAGTATGACAACAGAAGCAGTACCATAGTGATAGAAGTCGGCTCAAATCAGGCTGGCATAATATGCGATAAGGTCTTGGACGTTGAGGATATCCTCCCCCAGCAGACCGCCGTGTCGCCCGTAAAAAACAGCCTTGTAAAATGCTTTATAAACGCAAACAACAAAAACATATCCCTGCTTGACCCTGATATTCTGGTCAGAACAAACAGGTAAAACATAATAACAAGGAGGAAGAGGAATGCTGTCACGTCTTGAGATCTCTCAGTCAGACTTTGACGAGCTTACTGCATTCATAAAAGAAAAATACGGTCTTGACCTTGCAAGGAAAAAGTCTATCGTTGAAAGCAGGCTGAGCAACTATGTATTGGACTGCGGCTTCAACAGCTTTTCAGAATATCTCAGCGCCGTCTACAGCGATGAAACAGGCAGAGAAACTGCCAACCTTATAAACCGCCTTACTACCAACCATACATATTTCATGCGTGAAACGGACCATTTCCAACACTTCATGGAAAAATTTCTCCCCTATGCCGAAAAAAACGTCCTCGATCATGATATGCGTATATGGAGTGCAGGCTGCTCATTCGGCAACGAGCCATATAATCTTGCCATGTGTATGGACGATTATTTCGGCTTTGACCGCCGTTTCTGGGACTTGAAAATACTTGCCACGGATATCTCCCTTAACGCACTGCGTTCTGCCAAAAACGGCATTTATACCAGTATGTCCATAAAGAATATCCCCGAAGATTGGCGTAAAAAGTATTTTCACTCATATTCAAACACAAAGGATCTCTGGCAGGTCAGCGATACAATAAGGCAGAATGTTGAGTTTCGCTACCACAATCTTATGGATGATTTCACTTTCAAAAAGAAATTCGACCTTATCGTCTGCCGTAACGTCATGATATATTTTGACGACGATACAAAAGCCGAGATATGCAGAAAATTCTATGACGCAATGGAGGAGGGCGGCTATTTCTATATCGGTCACGCAGAATCCGTGCCGAAGGATATGCCTTTTGTAAAAGTTGCCCCCGCAATATACCGCAAGCTGGGAGGGGATAAAAAATGACGCCTCTCTTTCTTGTGATAACCGAAAACAAAGCCTTTGCACAGCTTTGCAGAAAGGCCCTTACAAACGCAGGCTTCCAAAGCTCAAAGCTCGCCTCAACGTGCCTTTGCAACGGCAGAAAAAGCGTCACTGCCCTTTCTCCCGACTATGTTCTTCTCGACGGTGATTGTCAGGACAATATGGACGATTACATCATAAGCCTTGCTCCACGATATTCTGTGCCTATAATCTATCTTACCATTCAGCACAACAATAAATATCCCATGATGCAGGCAGGTGCCATAGACGTCGTATATAAACCTGACGGCACTCCGTCTGATAACGAGCGTTTTCAGAAACGCTTTACCGAAAGCATACAGCGCCTTGAAAAAGCAAGAGCTAATTCTGTCGTGCATATACCTGCCATAAATACCTACAGAATAATAGCCATAGGCGGTTCAACAGGCTCAACGGAAGCCCTGAAAGCTATACTCAAAGACCTCCGCCACGACCTGCCCCCTGTAGTGGCAGTCCTGCATATGCCTGCAGGCTATACAAGGATATATGCCGAACAGCTATGCACTGAAACCGGTCACAACGTTGTGGAAGCCAAAAGCGGTCTGTATCTCAGCCAAGGCATGGTGGTAATAGCGCAGGGCGGTCAGCACCTTAGATTGTTCAAGGATAAAAAAGGCTATTTTGTCACCTCTGAAGCAGGTGTAAAGGTTTCAGGTCACTGTCCGTCAGTTGACGTGCTTTTTGACTCTGTGGCATACAGCGCAAAGCGTAACGCTATCGGCGTTATCCTCACAGGCATGGGCTGTGACGGTGCAAAGGGTATGCTCAACATGAAGAAAATGGGAGCATATAATATCGGACAGAACGCAGAAAGCTCCATAGTCTATGGTATGCCCAAAGCCGCATATGAAAACGGCTCAGTGTCAAAGCAATGTCCCCTTGACAAGATAGCACAGGAGATACATTATCGCATCGACAGCGGCTTATGATAAAATATAACAAGGAGGGATAGCTGTGGAAAACAGCAGATATCTCATTTTCACCTCAGCAGGGCGAAGCTTTTCACTGCCCTTTGAGGAAATAAAAATAATCATAGCGGCGCAGACCCCAACTCCCGTGCCTGATTTTCCCGATTATGTGCCGGGAACAGTAGTGAACGAGGGTGAAGTAGTGCCTGTCATAGACCTGCGCAGACGTTTCCACTATGAGTCAAAAGAGATCTCCGACAGAGATTGCATAATAATCACAATGGGCGAAGAAGTTTCCGTAGGGCTTTTGTGCGACAGCGTAACAGGCTTCACGGATATTCCCGAGGATAAGCTGTGCAAAGCCCCAAACGTCAACGAAGAAGCCTGCGCAGATTTTCTAAAAGGAGAATTTCTTCTGGAGGGCAAGCCATGCTATGTCCTTGACAGCGAAAAAGTAATAAAGCTCAGCGACCGTGAAAAGGTAGCAAATACAGAGCGAAAGGATAAATAAAAATGAGAGAGATAAACGTTTCAGAAGTAGAAGAACTTGTAAAAGATCTGTGCATAAAAGCCAATCTGTATCTTCCTGAGGATATGGAAAGCTGTATAGAGTGCAACGCTAAGAAAGAGCAGTCCCCGGTGGGAAAGAACGTCTTTGCTGATATCCTTGACAATATGAGAGTAGCAAGAGAAGAAACTATCCCTATCTGTCAGGACACAGGCATGGCAGTTATCTTCATGACCGTAGGACAGGACGTGCATTTTGTAGGCGGTTCGCTGAATGAAGCCATAAATAAAGGCGTAGCAAGAGGCTATACAGAGGGCAGACTGCGCTGTTCCATAGTATCCGACCCATTGGAAAGAGTAAACACAGGGGATAATACACCGCCCGTTGTGCATCTTAAAATAGCAGAGGGAGAAAAGGTAGAAATAATGGTAGCACCAAAGGGCTTTGGCAGCGAAAATATGTCACAGCTCAAAATGATGACCCCGTCAGTTACCGAGGACGAGATAGTGGATTGGGTAGTGTCAGTGTGTGCAAAAGCAGGTTCTAACCCATGTCCGCCAATAGTCATAGGCGTAGGCATAGGCGGCGACTTTGAGAAGTGCGCATACCTTGCAAAGAAAGCACTGTGCAGAAGCGTATCAAAGAGAAATCCAAAGGAACGTTATGCAAAGCTTGAAACGAAAATGCTGGAGAAGATAAACCTCCTTGGCATAGGACCGCAAGGCTTTGGCGGCACACAGACCTGCCTTGCAGTAAATATAGAAGAAGCACCGACCCATATCGCAGGCCTGCCGGTGTCAGTGAACGTAGGCTGTCATGTGACAAGACACGCAAGCGGAGAGATATAAGGGCATAATGTGGGGGCGAACAGTGTTCACCCGCATTTGTTCGTTTGAATGACTTCACGAAAAAAACAAAACTCATTACTTCGATAACGGGACTTCCGCCGCAAAATCGCTTCGCTCTTTGCGGATTTACATTTGCTAAGGGATAGGGAAAACGGTGCAGATTTTTGCTCCGATATCACCTTTGTTTAATATCGGACTTTCATGTGCTTTTTTCTCATTAAATCTGCACCTAGTCGTCTTACGCCGAATGAGGCTCTGCCTCAAACTCCGCAAGGGACTCTGTCCCTTGACCCTGCAAGCCCTCTAACGCCGGGCTTGAGCCTGCGTTTTACCTCTCGCTCCGCTCGATGTTGGATATCCCACTCTGGTCAGCTTTGCCAATTCCTCATTCCTCATTCCTCATTCTTCATTTCTACCTCTTTTCTCCACAACACCAATACCCCGATAACATTCGGCACTGCCATAAGTCCATTGAAAATATCCGACACTCCCCACACAAACTCCATGCTCCACATCGTTCCAATGCACCCACAAGCTATCGCCATGATCCTATAGATCATATCACTTCGAGGGAAAAGGTATCTCCAAGCCCTCTCCCCTATGAAAAACCATCCTGCCACTGTCGCTAATGCAAAAAGTATCAGCGAACCTGACATGAAATACTTCCCAGCTCCACCAAGAGCAGCATTGTAAGCCCTCACTGCCATATCCTCCCCCGTGAGGTCAGTGCCGCTTATTATTATCACCACAGCCGTCAGCGTGCATATGACAAAGGTATCTATAAAAACCTCCGCCATTGCCCATGTTCCCTGCAATACAGGCGACTTTATCCTGCACGAGCTGTGTACTGCCACCGTCGAGCCTAAGCCTGCTTCGTTTGAAAACGCTCCACGCTTTAACCCCTCCACCATGGAAAATATTATCGTCACTGCCACCGAGCCTGTTATGCAGGCCGTGGGGCAAAAGGCGTTTTTTACTATCATTGCTATGGCTCCTGCGGCTTTTAATGGGTGAAATATTATCACTCCCAAACTGCCGCCTATGAAAAGCACAGCCATTATCGGCACAAGCTTTTCGCAAAGACAAGCTGCTGAGTTTTTTCCCACAGCTACTAAAAATACGAAAATAAGCACCACAAGTGCAAATATATATGAGGGTATCCCAAACCCCTCTCGGGCAGCCGCAGCCGCCGAACCCGTCTGCACCATGTTGCCCATTCCAAGGGACGCACCCACCGTAAAAACCGCAAACAAAACAGCCGTGAGCTTCGTTCTGCCTATCTTTTCGAGATAAGACGCCGCACCGCAAAGCTTTCCGTCAGAGTATCTCACTCCCAGATAGTTTTCGCAGTAAGCAAGCCCCATTCCGAAAAATGCAGACACCCACATCCAGAATACCGAGCCTGCGCCCCCTATCCTGATACATTCCCCCACGCCCACCACCGAGCCTGTTCCTACAGTCGCCGCAAGCGCTGTGGAAAATGTCTGGAACTGCGAGAGAGAATCGCTTTCGGAGCTTTCTTTTTTAAACAGCGTAAAAACCGTTTTCTTCATTATTTTTATAATGTGTATCTGTGGAAATCCAAGCTTTATGCTCAGATATATTCCGCCCCCAAGCAAAAGTATCAAAAGCGGAACGCCCCACAAAAACGAATTTATCTTGTTTATTATAGCCGTAAGTTCCATAGCTTTCCCCCGAAAACACTTTTTTCGTGCAGATAATTGCCTTATAAATGATATGATATAAAAGGGAGATTAATTCTTGAAAACTGAGATAACCATACATACAAATACGCAAAAAAACAAACAGCGAGGTGAACGTCCTCAAATGCACAGATATAAGCCCTCAAAAATACCGCTTTTTATCTTCTGGGCTATCCTTGCGGTAATATTGTTTCTTATCCGATATGCGGTCAATCTCATAGAAAAACTTATCCCATTTTCCGTGAATTATATCCTTATGCCACTGTGGATAATCGCCGCACTTTTTTGCCTGCTGGTGCTTCCCTTTTATTTCATCAGATCTTATTTCACCGTCAGCTCAAAAGAAGTCACCGCCTTTACAGGGCTTTTCTTTACCATGCGGCATTTTATGCCCACCTCGGCAATAAAATCCGTCACAACTATCATAACCCCACTAGGCAGTATAACAGGACTTAACTTCGTTGTCTTAAACGCCTTGGGCGCAAGACTTCTTATACCTTTTATGAGCCGCCGTGATGCCATGGAAATATCCGCCATAGTAAACAGCTCCATACGAAACAGAGAACGCAAAGAAGACTAGATACCATAGACAGGAAAGGTTTAAATGAGCCGCAGAGAAACTATCAAAGAAAAAAGAAGCTGGCTGAAGAATTTCTTCACCCACCGCCAGCACCCTATAATGATATTATCTTATACAACTAAATATATGTGGCTTCTTGCTATCCCTCTTGCCAAGTATCTCATAGCCGCAAAATTCAACTTTCAAAGCTGGTTTCAGGCACATTGGGTTGATATCCTCACTATCACATTTATCTTCGGCTACGCTTTCCTGCGCTGGATATTTGTCTACTATGAGCTTGAAGAAGATTGCATCATAGCCCACACAGGCTATTTCGGCATAACACGAACAAAGGTCTATTTTGCCGAGATAAGCTCATTGTCACTGTCGCAAGGATATATTTCCAGACTTATACATTCCTGTGCCGTGTACATAGACACCGACGCAAAATCCCTGCAAAAAGCAGATATAATGCTCACCCTTACAAAAAAACGAGCCTTTGAGCTTTATCATTTTGCCACTGCCAAATGCAAAAACAAACCTAAATATGTCTACAACTCAAAGAAAAGCCTGCTCGTTATATTCTCTCTTATCTTTTCATCAACTCTGTCAGGCATGATAATCGTGCTGTCGGTACTTTACGAAGCATATAGAATAGTAGGACGAGAGGCGGAGGAACAAATACTCCGCAGAGTGAATACGGAGATAGCAAAAGTTCCGGTGCTTGCAGAAGTGCCTGAATATATCCTTATCGCAGGCGGTGTTCTGGCAGGAGGCTGGCTCATATCATTTCTGTCGAATCTAATGCGCCACTGGAATTTTTCCTGCACACGCTGTGCCGACCTTTTCATAATCAGAAGCGGGATAGGCACAAGACGCAGACACGTCCTCTATAGAGATAGAGTAAACTATATCGACCTAAGACAATCATTGCTTATGAAGATATGCAAAATAACCTCTGTGTCTGCCCACTGTACAGGATACGGAAAAAGACGGCTTGAAATATCAGCACTTATACCGATAACGACAAACGGACAGGTTGACCGCTCCCTGAAGATGCTCATGCCGAAAATACCGCCGGTGAAAAGCGACATCTCCACAGGAAAAGCCGACCTTGGCAGATTTATAACGATACCGCTCATATGCACGTTTATACCCGTCGTATCAGGAAGAGGAGCGCTTTACTTTTTTCCTAACTGGAAAAGAGAAATCACCATACTTGTTATACTAACTACCATACCATTGCTGTGGCTCGTGATGGTCAAGGCGGCGGCAGCGTTCACAACGTCAATAGGCTTTGAAAACGGGTATTGTACATTGTCATATTGTAAATGGTATAGCTTTCATAAATCAATAGCCGCACTTGACAGAGTGTCAATGGTAACTGTCATGCAAAATCCGTTTCAGAAGATAAGCCATACTTGTGCCGTTAGAGTTTACACCAATTCGGAGAGTACAGACTATCATGCCGTAAAGGGACTTAATTATGAGAAGGTTATAAAATTGTTGAACAGGAATGGGTATACGGTGTGAAAAATGAGAAATGAGGAATTAGCATATTAGACCAAAGTTACCCCCTCAGCACCTACACAGTTTGATAAACAAATATCATCAGGGACGACCACCTCGTCCCCGATTTTTTATTCAAAAAAATTTTTTTCACTGCAACATTTCAGTGAAAAATATACACTTATATTATGACGGACGACAGGGGGGATCAGATTGGACAAAAAGGGAAGAAAAAAGCTCGCAGAACTTGCGGTGAACGGCGATACGGACGCCTTTTCTAAGCTCTATGGAGAGATATATAAGGAGCTTTATTATTACGCCCTCGCTAACCTGCAAAATGCCGAGGACGCCGCCGATGCAGTGCAGGACGCTGTGCTGGACGGCTATATGAGCATCTCCTCGCTGCGGAAAAGCGAAGCTTTCGATAGCTGGATGTTCAAAATTCTGGTCGCCAAGATCAAACAAAAACAAAAGGAATACGCCCAAAGACGCTCTAACCTCGATTATATTAATGAAAGCGACGCAATAATCAAGGACGAAAACGGATTCGAGCGGTGCGAGATCTTAGAAGAGTTTGCTGATCTCAGTGAAGCGGAAAGACTCTGTATATCACTTCACTGTATAGCAGGCTACAAAGGCAGGGAGATAATGGAGATAACAGGTATTAAAGATACGACAGTCCGTTCCCATATATCCAGAGGTAAAGCAAAAATACGCAGTAAGCTGTTTGGAAAGGAGGTGACATGATGAGAAATTTAAGAAAACGCAGAAAGCTTATCAGACAAATGGAACAGGCAAACAAAATTCCTGATAAGCTCATGCCCCAGGAAATAAAAGATATGCTGGACGTGGCAGGCTTCAGACCCGTTATCGAAAATACTCCAAATAGTGCAGAGATAAAAATAAACAGCGGCAGAAGCAACGCCCTGAGATGTCTGGCTGTGGTGGCGGCTTTCGTCCTTGTGGTAGGCGGATTTGCTGTGCTTAGGTTCAGCAATACCCAGTTCGTCAAAAAATACCCCAATTCCGCTTCTTCACAGTCCGCTGACGCCTCAGGTCTTGACGGCCTCCGTGGAACGACCTATAAGGGTCTTTACAACTATATAAATAGCAACAGCAAAAACATAGAGGACTTTATAGTTGACAATAGCTATATATTCAAAAATATCGACACTTTGACTGTTGATGACGATGACTATGTGGCTTTGTATAAGCAGGCACTTAGAGATCACCAGCTCACCCCTAACCCCGCTGATATACAGCTCACTCGCTCAGGCGTGGATATCACCCCCACAACCAGCATAGATGAGCTGGAAACAAACATAACCTACGGAAATGCCCATTTCATTACTGACAATGGCGGTATCGACGTTTATATTACCCAAAACGGAAATATCACAAAGTCAGAACAGGATATCTTTGCGGAAACCTTCCTTAAAAAAGGTCTTGTCGACATTGCCGAATACGAACAGTACGGCTGTAAGTTCGCTCCAAGCGTTGTTGCAATGTATTTGGATAATAACGAGCTTTACGCTTTCTTCGACTTTATCTTACCCGTGAAGTCAGGAAAGAAAAACCTCGATATCGAATACTGCGGAATGTGCGGGTTTGACGTGAGCGACCCTGAGAATATCAAGCTCATAAGCGAGTTTGAACAACCCGGCGTGCTGGAGGGCATAAGAAAAGTTGACGGAAAATTTTTCATCGTGTCACGCTACACCCGAGCGGCTTCACTGCTCTTAGATGACCAAAAGCCCGAGGATATCGCACCAGTGCGATACATCAATGGCGAAAAACAGCTTTTTGAAGAAAGTGAAATGTATATCACAGCCAGAGATAATACACCGTCCATGATCCTGCTTTCGTCCTTTGACGGAAAAAATCAAGGCTCATACATGGCTTCAAAGCTTATCGCCTGCGGTGAAAGCAGCATCTTAATGGGAACAGACAACATTTATATTTTAAGAGCATATGGCTTTGAAAAAACAGACGATGATTACAGCACAGTGCCAACAAGAGCGCTTATTACAAGAATAAACTACGGTGGCAGCGACATGGAGCTTAACAAAACCCAGACCGTCACAGGCGCAGACGCCGAGCATATAAGCCACGCCATATCAGGAAATGAGTATAACGGCAGATTGTCGCTGTTCTCAAACGACTCTGCAAACATTTACGATATCAGCACACACAATACCTATTATAGCGGCATTAATATCTGCACGCTGTGGCTTTTTGACAATGACCTTGGCGTCCCTGTGAAAAAGGCCCTCACATACGAGGACACTGATTTCGAGAGTGCAAGATATAACACGTTCTATCATTCTATGCTGTATGTTTACAGAGATTATTCTTCCGCTTACAACAATGATGACACTTATCAGGCAGCGAACAATATCCAGCTTGATGAAGTATATGATTTCTCAGACCCTAACAAGATAACTCAGGTGACCCCTGATGATAAAATGATAGCAGTGTCAACGGCAAACAACTTCTTCCATTATGGTACGAACTATAACGATGATATCGCCGTGCGCACCGACAGCACGTCATTCGACTCTTTCAGCGTAAAAATACTCGACAAGAGCAAAACAGAAAAGCAAGAAACCCTTTTATACGGCTCAAGCGGCAAGGGCATAGCGAATGCTAACGGCACAGTGGATCAGGTGCAGGTCTATGACACAGAGGTAGTAAAGAAATTCAACTTCTTCAAGACTATACAGGAATACAAATATCACGAGAAAGAAATGGGAACAACAGTTGACGGAAAGGATATGACCCAAAGATCCGCCAGCACTATTTCTTCAAACTCCATAATAACAGACAACGAAAACGGATATATAGCCATACCATTATATGACGTTACCTCAGTTGGAAAGACCACTAACGGCTACGATCTGGACTATACCTATTATAATAAAACTATAGAAAAAATGCTGGTAATGAAATATGACATAGAAACAAAAACTTTCAGCGAGTATGGAACTATAAAGCTTGACGAATATACGGATTATTTTGACGATTATTTCGATCATGCTAGTGAAGACGAGATCACGGCTCTGGTCAACGACAATGACCAGAGAGATCGTTACCGCAGTGCATTCGTTCAGGACGGATATATTTATATCTTCTCCGACAGACAGATACGCTCATACAGCTATGCCGATCTCTCAAAACCCACTGAAAGTGTAGACATAGTTAAATAGCATTACACCAAACTTCCCCTTTAGCACCCGACGGATAAATTTCTGTCGGGCGTTTTTTTGCTAAAACGTTTTCGTTATTGCACACAAATAAAACCACCGCAAATTGTATAGTATGTACAATAAATGTTCACAGTAATATAACCAATTGAAACTCTGTTTGTGCTAAAATAATATGGTTTTAGGAATAAATATAAGACATAAATAGGAGAAAGAATTATGAAAGACCTAACGAAAGGAAATATCACAAAGCTGATATTGATGTTTTCCCTGCCCCTTCTGCTTGGCAACATTTTTCAGCTTTTTTATAATCTTGCCGACACCCGTATCGTGGGACAGACCCTAGGCAAAAACGCCATAGCCGCCCTTGGCGCAACTTCATCAGTGAACACCGTCATAATAGGCTTTCTGAACGGTCTTACAAACGGCTTTGCCCTTGTGACAGCACGCTTTTTCGGTGCAAAAGAGTTTGACCGCCTGAAAAAGTCCGTCGCCCACGCCCTTACCCTAGGTATCGCAACGGCAATAGCCCTCACCGCCCTCAGCCTTGCCTTTATCGACCCACTGCTGAAAGCGTTGAACACGCCTGACAACATCTTTAAGCAAGCAAAAACCTACATAGTCATAATCCTTGCAGGAATGATAATATCAATGTTCTATAACATCTGCGCAGGTATCCTCCGTGCAGTCGGCGACACTGTTTCGCCACTTATCTTCCTTATAATATCAACTATCGCTAATATCGGGCTTGACCTTCTCTTTATCCTAGGCTTTAAAATGGGTGTTGAGGGTGCAGCCTATGCCACCCTTATCGCACAGGGTATCTCAGTTGTGCTTTGTATAATATACATCATTAAAAAACACAAATTTCTTATCCCATCAAAAAGCGACTTCCGCTTTAACTTCAAGCTCGCAGGAGATATGTATGCAACAGGCGTTTCAATGGGACTTATGATATCACTTGTGGGTATCGGCACTGTTATAATGCAGGGCGCAATAAATATATTCGGCACTGACATAATAGTCGCCCACACCACCGCAAGAAAAATATCTGAGATCTTTATGCTCCCTATATCAGTTTTCGGTGCGGCTTCAGCAACCTTTTCAAGCCAGAACTACGGTGCAGGCAGGATAGACAGAGTAAAAGAGGGCGTGAAAAAAGCGACCCTCATAACATGGGGCTGGTCTGTTATCGTAATAGCCGCAACATGGCTTTTCACACCATTTTTCGCACACCTTATCACAGGTATCAGCGACCCTGAGATAGTGGGTACAGTGGAAAAATACATGAAAATAAACACAGCATTTTACTTTATCCTCGGCATAGTAATAGTTTTCAGAAACGCACTTCAGGGCGTAGGAGATAAGATAACACCTATAGCTTCAAGCATAATAGAGCTTTTGGGCAAGTTCGCAGTGGCAATGATACTCGCCCCACGCATGGGATATTTCGGCATCATGATAAGCGAACCCCTTGTGTGGGCAGGCATGGCAGTGATGCTCGGCATAGGCTTTGCCGCAAATAAGACCTTCCGTAAAGAGAATATTCCCAATACGGCAGAGCAAATGTAAATAGTTTGTTAATTTACATAAAACAGATAGCTCCCTATGTAGAAAAAAGTAAGCCACTATTGATTTTATCAAAGAAACGTGTTATAATTAGTAAAAACATACAATCCACAAAAGTGAGGCTAACATACCTTAGACGTGAAAGGGGGAAATGCCTGCAAACGGCAGGCATGACAGAAAAAATGCTTTCAAAAATATTGTCAAAAGAGGAATGTGCAAAGTGCAGGATATGCTGCTGCTTTGACAGCTATGATATATGGGAAACACCATATATCTCACCAACGCTTGCAAGCAAGATATTGCAGGAATATGCCCCTAAGCAGGAATTTATAAAGAAGGAAAACCATTTCTTGTTCAAAATGGATAAGGAACAGAATGCAGACCTGTATTATTGCCCAATGCTGGATAACGAGAAGGGCTGTATATTAGGCGACGACAAACCGTTCGATTGCAGGATATGGCCGCTGAGAGTAATGGCGCTGAATGAAACTAAAGTAATAACATTGTCGCCGGTCTGTCCTACTATGAATGAAAAGTCCATAAAGGAGCTGACGAAAACAGCTAACGAGCTGGCAGATCAGATATTTGAGTATGCAGACGAAAATCCGGAAGCCGTGAAACCGTATCTTGACGGCTATCCAATATTGGTGGTAGAGGGCAAGAAGTATAAGGATACCCTCGTATAAAAAGTAAAAACCCAAAAACAAAGCGGTGTCGGAGTGAAAAACTCTGCACCGCTTTTTCTATCCCATAGCATAAAGTAAAATCCGCAAAGAATGCCAGCGATTTTGCGACGAAAAAAATCGACACAAATGTGTAGGGGCTGGCGCCCCCGACAGCCCTCACCTGGTTGCTGCTCAACCATGCGGTATATGCACAATGAACTGCACAATATTTTCCAACACGGACGTCGTATTTTTGCAAAGCAGAAATTGCGCCGCTCCCCTACAGTGAGTTTGTGCGGTTATCATGAATTGCAAGCAGCTTATCGCAAAAACAAATAATAAATAAGCCCGTAAAGCACACTAGCCAAAGTGCCGTAAAGAATAACAGGACCGCTGATAATGAATATCTTCGCCCCAAGCCCAAGAATATATCCCTCCGTCTTGAACTCAAGAGCAGGTGCTGCCACAGAGTTCGCAAAACCTGTTATGGGTACAAGCGTACCTGCACCTGCGTGCTTCGCTATGCGGTCATACCAGCCAAGACCTGTGAGAAGAGCCGATAAAAATATCAAAGTTATTGATACCGACATTGAGGCGTTATCCTTGGATAAACCTAAATATAAATACATATCCATAAGCGATTGCCCAATAACGCATATAAGTCCGCCAAATAAAAACGCCTTCGGTATGGTCACCCACCACTTAGTCCCCTTTGACGCCTCTTTGTACATCTCGCTGTATTGTGCCTTGCTTAAATTTATATCCATTTTGTTCTCGCTCCTTTTTGTTTCTGACTGCCAGTATTGTGCCACATAAAGCTTAGGTTATTCATATTTTAAGTACACGATTTTCGCACAATTTGGTCAATATGTTGCTGTAAGGTTAATATTTTTATATAGTTTCAACAAGTTTTGTATAATGTAAACGATTTATTATAAGGAAATTTGTTTAAATAGTATCTTGAAAAAAATGCGAAAATTTTGTATCATATTCATTAGAGATATTCTATCTTAGGGGCAGTGTAACTGCCATTATTTTTCAGGAGGTTATTATAATGAAAGCTAAAAAAATTCTTGCTGCTGTCACAGCTCTTTCTCTGACAACAGTAGTATTCGCATCATGCGGCGATTCAGCTGATTCTTCAAGCTCTACTGCTGCCGTAACAACTACAACAACAACAGCAGCTACAACTACAACTGCTGCAACAACTACAACAGCTGCTGCCGAGTCTGCTGCTGATTCAGCTGCAACAGACAGTTCTGCTGGCTCTACAAAAGGCAGCGACTCTGATTACACACCTGTAAAGACATTTAAGGGCTATGACGCATTCCTTATGTTCGGTGACGGAGAGTGGCTCTGGGGCAACTGGGAAGGTCAGGGCGAACCTGAAGCTACTAAAGCATTCGGCGTTGACGCTGACATAACAGGCGACGGTGAGTACACAGTTTCTATCACAAACGCTTCTATCTCTTATGACGACCCGGACGAGGGTATCAATCCACAGATCGCTCTTGACGGCGACTATGCGCTTGGCGCTCAGGGTTGCGTAGTAATGTGCGTTGATATCGTCGGTCTTCTTAACGGCGACAAGCTCAAGGGCACAGGCGATCCTAAGACTGATAAGGAAACTCCAGGTAAGTACAATGCTGACGATCTCAAGGTAGAACTTAAGTCTATCAAGGCTGACGGTCAGGAAGTTGCATTCGATAAAGCTAAGATTAAGTATGGCAACATCGAGGACAACAACAACTGCTACAGAATTGAGATCTACAACGATTACGGCGATACAGCTAAGGATTCTCCTATCGACAAGGACAATCTTGCATTTGAGGACAGCCTTGAGATTACATTCTCTATCGAGGGTCTTTCTGAATAATTTTTCATGAAAACTAAGAGCAGACCGCAATATGGTCTGCTCTTTTGTATTTTTATACATTTTCCAGTGACAAAAAGTGTGACAGATTTTTTTAAAATAGCTGTCACACTTTTATGTTGACATGAAACTAAGGGGAATATATAATAATAGTATTATAGTAATTCTATAATATCATCACATATTTTATTAATCCCCTAAGAAAAAAGCTGTGGTACCCTTTCTTACCACAGCTTTTTTCTTTTTTTATCCACTTTTGTTATCTATTCCGCCTGACTGTCTGCCACCAGACCGCCGTTATCCGCCATAAGCTTGAATTTTATCTCAAACTCTTTCTCATCACCGCTGTCCGTCTTGCGATATACCTTGCAGACGACTTCATCTCCTGCCTGCTTTCCTGAAAACAGCGACGCTATATCCACCTCTCCTGCGGTTGACTTTCCGTCTATCTCAGTGATGATATCGCCCTCCGCAAGATCTGTGTTGGCAACGTCACAATCAGGGTTTATGGACACAATACAAATGCCCGGCTTTATGCCGTATATCTCAGCAGTGGTATCGCTGACAGCATAATAAGTCACACCTATCTTTACTCTGCCTGCCACATAGCCCTTTTCCATAAGCTCTTCGATAACAGGCTTCGCCTCGTCAATGGATACCGCAAATCCTATGCCCTCATAGTCGCTTGAAGCAAGCTTCGATGAGGTTATCCCTATGACCTGTCCCCACATATTGAACAGCGCTCCGCCTGAGTTACCGGGGTTTATGGCTGCGTCTATCTGTATGCAGTTCATTATTATTGACGAGTTTTCAAGTCTTATCCTGCGGTTCACACCTGACACGATACCCTTTGTCACAGTGCCGTAATAGCCAGCCGGTGAGCCGATAGCGACCACCTCTTCCCCTGCATTCACCTGAGTCGAATCACCGAACTCAGCCGCCTGCAAGCCCTGCGCCTGTATCTTTATCACCGCTATATCTGTGGCAGGGTCCTGCCCCACCACCTTGGCTTCATACTCTGAATTGTCGCTTAGAACAACTTTTATGCCCGACTCCGCCGCATTTACAACATGAGCGTTTGTGACGATATATCCGTCAGCAGACATTATAACACCGCTGCCCTGACCTGCCGCAACATATCCACCCGAATTTTTGTAAACCTCTATAGATACCACAGCGGGAGAAAAACCCTTTGCGATACCCTCGGCAGTGTATCTTCCGTCAGCCTGATAAAATTCATCGTCAAGCTTCGGCTTGTCAGCCACAGGAAGCGTAAAGCTTATCTTCTCGTCCCCTGTAACAAGATTTCTCACCCAGCCGCTTCCCCTTATGGAGGTTATTGATATGGCTATTCCGATGCCTACAAAAAGCACCATAAAGCACAGCCTTGCAACTGCGTGGCGCATACGCTCTCTGCGGCGGCTTCTTTTTCTTGCCGAATCAACAGCCGACCAAAAATCTTCGTCCACCTTGTGAGCGGCTACCGCTCCCTCAGGCAGCTTGTAATGCCCAGTTTCCTGAGCTGTATCTTCATTTTCATCATGCAGACAAGGCTGCTCTTCAAACTGCTCCATATGAGCCTCCTAGTCGCCCTCCGCCTTGTTAGGCAGCGTGAACACAAATTCCGTATACTCGTTCTTAACGCTTCGCACCATTATCTTGCCCCCATGGAGCTTTATGATAGAACGCACAATATTAAGTCCCAATCCAACGCCCGTCTTGTCAAGTCCTCTTGACTTATCGGTCTTATAAAATCTGTCGAACACCAGCGGAAGCTCGTCCTCAGACAGACCCTCACCGCTGTTTCTGATAGAAATGCTCGTCATGTTGCCCTCAGGCTCAAAGTGGAACTCTATATAACCGCCCTTGTCAACGAACTTTATGGCGTTTTCTATGAGGTTATACATGACCTGATGAACAAGGTCATTATCCGCATAAAGGGTCACTCTGTCAACGTCAAGACCCTTTACCTCTATCTGCTTTTCCTCAAGCCTTGGCTCAAAAGTCACAAGGGTATCGACTATCGGTTCAAGTACAGAGAAATACTGCAAATTAGGTTTAAGCTCGCCTGCCTCGATCTTTGCAAGATTGAGCATACTTCTTACGAGCCTTGCAAGTCTGTGTACCTCAGAGGAAATTATCTTAAGATAATATCTCTCCTGCTCCTTTGGTATGGTGCCGTCAAGCAGACCGTCCACAAAACCGCCTATAGACGTCATAGGCGTTCTAAGTTCATGAGAAACGTTCGCAAGGAAGCTGTTTCGCATGGTGTCATAGCTTTTCAGGCTGGCAGCCATATCGTTGAAAGCGTTGCTGAGCTGTTCAAGCTCCGAGGTAGAATAATCAGGCAGGGTGACAGAAAAATCTCCTGCTCCTATCTTCTTTGATACCTCCGCTATCTCTTTTATAGGCTCTGTAAGCTTCAGCGTCATGAAATATACCAGAAACATTACTATGACCAGAACTATTATAGCGGAAACTATAAATATTTCCATTATGTTGTAGGTATAGTCATCCTGAGCCGCCTTTGAACTGAATGCAAGCACATAATATTCAGGTCCATTCGCTTTGAACGACTTACCTATCACATGATATATAGCATCGAAAGCTCCTCCGAGATCCGAATAAACATACTCGCAATTGTCAGAAAAAGCTTCAAGCTCATGGACAGATATATTATGAGGGCTGCACACAGGATCCTTACTGGAGTTCACAAGCACTGCTCCCGTAGAGTCGCACAAGATAAAATCAGCGTTGCACGCCATTGAATACTGCGTCATCTCATCTGTCACCGACTTTTTCCAGTCGGCAGGCTGAGCCAGCATTTCTTCCTGCGTATATAAAGCAAGAGCCTTGGTGTTTTTCTCCAACAGGCTCTTTTTTTCGTCAATAAAATACCTTGAAGAAACCAGCAGTAATACCGTTCCTAAGCACACAAAGCTTATAAGTATTACTGCTGAACAAATTACAAAGTATTTAAAGAATATGCTTTTACGATTACTCATGCGGTGTTTCAGCGACTTCAAACTTGTATCCTACGCCCCATACAGTTTTAAGTGCCCACTTGTCAGAAACGCCCTCAAGCTTCTCACGCAGACGCTTAACGTGAACGTCGATAGTTCTCGAATCGCCGTAATATTCAAAGCCCCATACCTCATCAAGGAGCTGATCTCTTGTATAAACTCTGTTCGGATTTGAAGCAAGGTGGAACAGAAGCTCAAGCTCCTTCGGCGGTGTGTCAAGCACCTGACCGTTTACTCTCAGCTCATATCTTGTCATATTGACTGAAAGCTTGTCATACTTGACTTCCTTTATCTCAGCTTCGCCTGATGACTGACCTACTCTTCTGTAAACAGCCTTTATTCTTGCGATAACTTCTTTTGTATCGAAAGGCTTTACGATATAGTCGTCAGCTCCAAGCTCCAGACCAAGCACCTTATCAAATGTTTCTACCTTTGCGGTTATCATGATGATAGGCACGTTGGACTTCTTTCTTATCTCACGGCATACCTGCCAGCCGTCTATACCAGGCAGCATAATGTCAAGCAGTATGATGTCAGGCTTAAGAGCGTTGAATTTTACCACTGCTTCCTCACCGTCATGTGCAAGTATTACTCCATAGCCCTCCTTTTCAAGGTAAAGCCTGAGCAGCTCGCAGATGTTCTTATCATCGTCTACTACCAATACTCGTCCAAGCGACATATTTCATCTTCCTTTCGTTTATTTACTTCTTTTCATGCCCATTATTTCAAATTTTCACACTTCTGAAAATTTGAACAAAAGACAATAATTATTCAAATTGATATAAGTATTATAACAAATTCACAAACCCATTGTGTGAATAATTATTTAACTTTTTATTAAATATCATAATTTGCTTTAATTTTAAGCGGACGTCTGCAACAATATGTATATATTTAATTTAATTAATCAATACTTTTGGATTTTACTTACAAAAGCATCGAGGATATTATTTGATTTTTGTAAACTATATCATAAAATATTACCCATTCCATACAAACAGCCTCCGCAGGATAACTACGGAGGCTGTAAATTATATCAGATATTAGTCATGGGAGCTTATTAGTACATACCGCCCATTCCGCCTGCACCTGCTGCTGCGGCTGCCATAGCAGCGTCAGCCTGCGGATCCTTCTTGTCTGCAACAAGGCTCTCAGTTGTGAGCACCATTGAAGCAACAGAAGCTGCGTTCTGGAGAGCTGAACGTGTAACCTTAGTAGGGTCAACGATACCTGCAGGTATCATGTCAACATACTCAGAAGTATAAGCGTTGAAGCCGTAGCCGACCTTTCTTGAACGGATTATCTTGTCTATGATAACGCTGCCCTCAAGACCTGCGTTCACTGCGATCTGTCTAACTGGTTCTTCAAGAGCCTTGTAAACGATCTGAGCGCCTGTCTTTTCGTCACCGCTGAGCTTGTCAACGAGCTTCTTAACTGCTGGCATAGCGTTGATAAGAGCTGTTCCGCCGCCTGCTACGATACCCTCTTCAACAGCTGCCTTTGTAGCTGCCAGAGCGTCCTCGATCCTCAGCTTCTTCTCTTTCATTTCTACCTCAGTTGCAGCACCGACCTTGATAACAGCTACGCCGCCTGAAAGCTTAGCAAGTCTTTCCTGAAGCTTTTCTCTGTCGAAATCAGAAGTTGTGTTCTCGATCTGTGACTTGATCTGACCAACTCTTGCCTTGATATCGTCGCTGTTGCCTGCGCCGTCAACAATGATAGTGTTCTCTTTCTGAACGACTACCTGTCTTGCTCTGCCCAGCTGCTCCATAGTTGTTTCGCTGAGTTCAAGACCAAGTTCAGATGAAATTACCTGACCGCCTGTGAGGATAGCGATATCCTGAAGCATTTCCTTTCTTCTGTCGCCAAAGCCAGGAGCCTTTACAGCTACGCAAGTGAAAGTACCTCTCAGCTTGTTTACGATAAGAGTTGAGAGAGCCTCGCCCTCAACGTCCTCGGCAATGATAAGGAGCTTCTTGCCAGCCTTTACGATCTGCTCGAGAAGTGGAAGAATTTCCTGAATGTTAGAGATCTTCTTGTCTGTGATAAGAATGTAAGCGTCATCAAGGACAGCTTCCATTTTATCTGTATCTGTTACCATATAAGGTGCGATATATCCTCTGTCGAACTGCATACCCTCAACAACTTCGCTGTAAGTTTCAGCAGTCTTTGACTCTTCAAGAGTGATAACGCCGTCAGCAGTTACCTTTTCCATAGCCTCAGCGATAAGCTTACCAATGTTCTCATCAGCGGCAGAAACAGCACCTACTCTAGCTATCTCATCAGAGCCTTCTATCTTCTTTGAGTTAGCGACGATAGTTTCAACAGCAGTATCTACAGCCTGATCCATACCTTTCTTAAGTACCATTGGATTAGCGCCTGCTGCGATATTCTTCATACCCTCTCTAACAAGAGCCTGAGCAAGCAATGTAGCTGTTGTTGTACCGTCACCGGCAGCGTCGTTAGTCTTAGTAGCGACTTCTTTTACAAGCTGTGCGCCCATGTTCTCAAATGGATCGTCAAGCTCGATCTCCTTAGCTATAGTAACACCGTCGTTTGTAATAAGAGGAGCACCGTACTTCTTATCAAGAACTACATTTCTGCCCTTAGGTCCCAGTGTTATCTTAACAGTGTTTGCGAGCTTGTCGATACCGCTCTGCAAAGCTTTTCTTGCGTCTTCGCCAAAAATTATATCCTTAGCCATTGTAAATTACCTCCGTTTATATACTATTTAAAATGCAGTGAAATCAGTCAACAACTGCGAGAATGTCGTCCATTTTAACGATAATGAACTCTTCACCGTCCAGCTTAACATTAGTACCGCTGTACTTAGAGATAAGCACCTTGTCGCCCTTATTAACACCCATAGTAACGTCCTTTTTACCAGGGCCTACAGCTATTACCTCTGCGACCTCAGGCTTTTCCTTAGCTGAGCCTGTGAGAATGATACCACTCTTTGTGGTTTCCTCAGCCTCTGTCATCTTAACTACAACTCTGTCCTGCAATGGTTTGATCGCCATGATAAGTTCCTCCTTTTATAATACCTTTTAATATGCTAAATTAGGATCCTTCGTGGTCGCACCTATGTTTTCAGCACTCTCACGATCAGATTGTTAGCACTCAGTCTTTCTGAGTGCTAATTATATTTTAGCACCTTTTTCGCAAAATTCAAGTCATTTAAGGTCATTTATGTGATTTTTGTAGGGTTGCACAATATCTATTAAGTCGCAAAATGATTTTGAGAGCATATTGTACAATTTATTGTGGGGTATTGCAGGTCTGAAATCAGATTTTCGGGTGGGGATAAATGTATTCAATGGAGGTATGCGTATCAACAGTATCCATAATTGTAGGGGACGACGCCCTCGGCGTCCCGATATTCCTCACCCATTGAATTAACAGAGATTATCACAACGATGTCACCCCGAAAATAATTTGGCATCAATGATACAACAATTATGCGTTATTCCTCCGAATGGGACGCCCATTTCTGTGAAACAGAAATTGCGTCGCTCCCCTACAGATTTGTTGCCGTTGGGTTCGTGTTTCAGCCGTTTATATTCGATTTTCAAGTTACGTTCGGGGTATGACATTTGGTATTATGTCCTAGGTGTTGCATACACAAAATATCACAATGCACGCCCACGCCCTGATACAAGTACTCTACAGCCTGTTCCAGAATCTCTCATCGTATTCACTAAGTCGCAGGGCTTGTACGTGCCCGCAAGTATC
>ERZ791734.728-NODE-728-length-39385-cov-17.004373_pt1 | contig 39385 bp, 35 predicted proteins | sample MGYA00509953_ERZ791734 | MGnify/ENA primary metagenome ERZ791734 (study PRJEB30046, sample SAMN00792038) | human gut metagenome | study: EMG produced TPA metagenomics assembly of the A metagenome-wide association study of gut microbiota in type 2...
ATTGTACGGTACAAAATGCAGAAGAAGCCCGTTTGTTAGAAGCCAATTATTCTATTTCATCTAAGCAGTATGTAGAAAATGGAATTCATATGAAAATATTAAGCAAAGGAAAGCCAAATGAAAATTGTGTCCCGGATAATGATATCACTTTGGAAGATGCGTATATTTATTTGACGAATAGCTGAATATAACGGCGGGCAACTTGCCCGCCGTAAATTATGCTTATTCTGCGTTCAAAAGAGATATGGAGATAAAGAGTGTCAGAAATTCGGCAACAGGCATTGCTGACCAAAGACCGTATAGCCCAAACTTGACTGGTAAAATAGTAAGAAATAAAATCATCAATGCAAATGAGCGTAAAAATGTTACAGTTATAGCTGATCAATGTCATATATTGAGTTGGAATTGAAAAAAAAAGATGATATAATAAGTCCATCAATAGTAATGCAGTGTGGCTGCCTGCAGACAAAACAGCATTACTATTAGATGGGCAAACATACATATTAATAAAATATTATAGTGGGGTATAGTGATGAAAAAATATGATGTTGCAGCAATGGGAGAATTACTTATTGATTTTACGCAAAATGGATATAGTGAACAGGGAAATCCGGTTTTTGAAGCCAATCCCGGGGGAGCTCCATGTAATGTGCTTGCCATGCTGCAAAAGCTGGGAAGGAAAACAGCCTTTATTGGTAAAGTTGGTCAGGATGGCTTTGGATTACAGTTGGAGAAAGCCTTAAAGGAAACCGGAATTTCAACTGATGGTTTGTGTTTTGATAAAGAAGTACATACAACCTTGGCGGTTGTACAAAAGAAAGAAGATGGTGACAGGGATTTTTCCTTTTACAGGAAGCCGGGAGCGGATATGATGCTTCGTGCGGAGGAAGTGAACGAAGACCTGATACGAAATGCAGCGATTTTTCACTATGGTTCCCTTTCTCTTACTGATGAACCGGTGAGAACGGCAACAGTGAGTGCAATTGAGGAAGCCGAGAAAGCCGGTGTCCTGCTGTCTTTTGATCCCAACCTGAGAAAGCCCTTGTGGGAGAGCGAGGAGCTGGCAAAGGAACAGATTCGATACGGACTGGGGCATTGTCATGTATTGAAAATATCCGATGATGAGCTGGTATGGCTTACCGGCGAACAGGATTATGAGAAGGCTATACAACAGCTTCGTTCAGAGTTTCCGATTCCTCTGATTCTTTTATCTATGGGAAAAAACGGCAGTCGTGCTTATTGCGGGGAGGAGACGGCAGAAGCTCCGGCATTTCTGAGTGAAAATACGATTGAGACGACCGGCGCAGGAGACACCTTTATGGGCTGCATGCTGCATCAGATTCTGGAGAAGGGCTATCAAAATCTGAGCACACGGGATATGGAAGAAATGCTTATCTTCGCCAATGCGGCCGCCTCTATTATCACCACCAGAAGAGGTGCCCTTCGTGTCATGCCGGAAGAAAAGGAGATTTTAAAACGAATCAGTTTCTGAAAATGAAAGAAAAAGTAGAAATAATGAAATTTTTGTATGATATTATACAAGAAATATGTAAAAGCATATCGTATTATTGATAATATGTATTATGATATGAGGGTAAGAAGCACTCCCGAAATCACAACATACATTCGCAAATCGGGCTGTCGCCCTTTTTGCTCATGTCTGTTTACCCATCCAACAGATATAGTGCATTGTCTGTAAACAGCCATGTACTATATCTGTTGATGGGTTTATTATATCATATTATTAGAGGAGAAAAACATGGCAGCCGGGAGAAAAACACTGGCACAGCTATCTGTGCCGATATGCTTAGAAACTTTATTTTATATGCTTTCAGGTATGGTCGATACACTCATGCTATCATCAGTAAGCGACCAGGCGGTGGGAGCAGTAGGAACAGCAAATACATATATAGGTGTTTTTATCATCATGTTCGGGGTAATATCATCAGGTATGGTTGCGGTTATGTCACAGAATATCGGAGCCGGAAGACCGGGAATTGCATATCAGGCAAGACAGCTTGGACTGATGTTTAATGCGCTGATAGGCGTGCTGATGTCTGTTATCCTTGCCTTTTTTTCCGGCGGAATACTTAGAATGGTAAGCATTGCCCCGGCGCTGTTTGAGTCGGCTGAAACATACCTTAGAATTGTTGGAGGCGCATGCTTTTTAAATGCACTTATTCCTATTTTTTCCAGTTATTTGAGAGTGTTCGGATATACGAAGCACTCCTTAATAGGAACGGTTGTCGGAAATGCCGTTAATATAATACTTAATTCGGTATTTCTGTTCGTGTTTAACTGGGGAGTAATGGGGGTTGCCGTTGCCACGGTTATTTCCAGGATTGTAAACCTTATCATTGTAGCGGTGATGGGGGCTGTGCTTATTAAGGCAAAGCAGAATCCTGAGCGCATTCCGGCAGGAAGAATACTGGCACAGATTGTCAAGATAGGCTTTCCATCCGCACTTGAAACAGCACTCTATAATGTGGCGATGACACTTATAGTCCGTTTTATGAATCAGATGGATTCGGACGGAATGAATGTTACGGCTCGTTCCTATGCCATGCAGATTGCCAATTTTTCGTATTGTGTGGGAGCTGCACTTGCACAGGCCAATGCTATTATGACCGGCTGGCGGATCGGGGCAAAGGAGTATGAAGAATGTGACAGAGGTACAAGAAAGGCTGTGGTATATGGACTTATAACAGCGACATGCTTTTCTGTGACATTTGCATTGTCAGGACGTTTTATAGTCCATATATTTACTGATGACGCGCAGATGATAAATCTTGTGGTGAAGCTGCTGGTGGTGGATATATTCCTGGAATTCGGAAGGGTGACGAACCTTGTATACGGTCAGGCATTAAAGACCAGCGGAGATGCGGTTTTTCCGGTTATAATGGGTGCGATATTCATGTATCTGTTCGCAGTCGGCGGAACATATTTTCTTGGAATACATATGGGGCTTCAGGCATTAGGAGCATATATTGCCATGGCATCTGATGAGTGTGCGAGAGCCGTCGGAATGGTGCTCAGATGGAAGAGCGGAAAGTGGAAGGGTAAGAGTCTTGTAGAATTGTAGGAGAGCTTATGTACTTTGAATTAAAGGAAAATAAACCACATGGTACAAAGGATGACCCCTTTAGCACATATCATATATGGAATTCGGGCCGGTCATTTCAGATACCGGTACATTGGCATGATGAGCTTGAGATTATATATGTAAAAAGTGGGTTTCTGACCGTAAATATATCGGGAGAGAGCTACATAGGTAACCCAGGGGATGCGTTTGTCGTGTCGCCTGGTAATCTGCATCTCATGGGTGCACAGACCGGAGCGGTGGACTATTTTACTTTTCTGTTTCCGCTAAAATATATATCCTTTCGCTCGGATGACATATTAGATGAGAGACTGCTTGAACCGCTAAGCAGCGGACATCTGATGATAGGCCCAAGAATAGGGGATGCGGCAAGTAAGCTGTGTGAGCAGCTTGCTGATATATATATGGCAAAAAATGATGGAAGTGAGTCGGAAATAACTGCACAGATAAAGATAAAAACAGTCCTTTTACAGTTTATTCTCGAAATGTGGAATAAGGGTTTGGTGGTGGAAAATGATACAAGCGGCAGGAATACCGTAGAAAAGGAGATGGTTTCATACATACAGCAGAACTACACGGGTACGATATCGTTAAAGACATTTGGGGAACAGTTCCATCTTTCGGAAAAATACATATCGCGGTACTTTAAGGAGCATTTTCATATTACGCTGTCGCAATATGTAACCTATTTACGGCTGGAGCACGCAAAGCAGCTGCTGCAGGACACTGATATTCCGATTACGGAGATAGCAATGCAGAGCGGGTATCAGAACGTGAGTTATTTTATCAGGAGCTTCAAAAAAACGTACGGGATGTCCCCGCTAAAGTATAGAAAAAACAGGCTTTAAGTTTTGCAAACACAAGTATTATATTGGAAATCAAAGTATATTATGATAGCTTGCCTGGCAACACGCTTGATATCATTAACGGCATGATAAATGGCAGCACAATATTCAGAAGAGTGTATGATGACAATGGAGGATAATATGGAAATGGAAGATAAAAAGGAAGCGATTTTGATTAACACGTTAGATATTTCAGCGGCGGGAAAGAACTGCAAAGTACTGCTTGGGGACATCAACGGTGACGGGAGAATGGAGCTTGTGTGTGTGCAGGCGAACGGAGGAACAGATTCGAGATATATTCCTTTTTATGTCACATGTGTGACGGCGTATGCACTTACAGGTGAGCTGCTGTGGCAGCTTGGTACGCCATGGAACGAGCCGGGAGGCTTCGGTGCGGATTTTCCGGCGCAGATATATGATATAGATGGTGATGGCAGGCTGGAGATTATAGCCGTGATGGATAAGGATAAGACAGCGGCAGATAAGACCGTGGAAGCTGTTTGTAAGGAGATAACCGTAATTGACGGTGCGACAGGAGAGGTTAAGAGAACGAAGCAGATTCCTGCGCCGGAGGCACACGACTGTATATTGATTGCCAATCTGTCAGGAAATCCTACGGCGAGAGAGATTATCGTAAAAGACAGGTATGAAAATATGTGGGCCCTGGATGAGAATTTTGATGTTATGTGGACACATTCAGGAAATCTCGGACATTTTCCACTGGTTTACGATATCAACGGTGACGGCAGAGACGAGATTATGGCAGGCTATGATATGCTGTCTGCGGACGGTGGACTTATGTGGTCATGCAAGGATCTGGACGATCATGCGGATTGTCTGTGGATCGGTGATGTGAATGGTGACGGAAAGCTTGAAATATGTGTCGGAGGAAGTGTTACCTGCCTCTACGATATGAATGGCAATGAGCTTTGGAGATATGATGGCTCGATAGAGTCGCAGCATATTGCGCTCGGAAAATATATTCCCGGAGCCCCCGGGCTTCAGGTATCCGGGCTTGACAGAATAAGCAGAGGCGACGGCTACAAGGGTATGTGGCATGGCAGGGACGGAATGTTCCTGCTTGACTGTGAAGGCAAAGAAATCTGGAAAGAGGATAGAAAGACCGATGGCTGGCTCACTATTGTGAACACTTATCGCAATTGGAACGGTGACGGCAGGGATTATATTCTCGCGTACAGAAGAGGCGGTGGAGTGATGCCGGCACTGTATGACGGGGACATGAATGTTGTTGTTACGTTTCCCGAGGACGGATATGTGGTGAGTGCCGATTTGTTTGGAAGAAACATTGAGGACACGGTCGTATACGCTGACGGAAAAGCTTGGATATATTCGGGAAAAGAGTATGACCTGACGGAGGCACCGTCCGGCAGACAGCTTGCACAGACGGAAAAATTGTTCCGCTCAACTCTGTATCCGGGCTGTATATATTAAAAGTTGAAGAAAGGTATTGAATTTACAATACTGTGCGTTGTATAATTGCGGAATGAAAAACAGATATAAATGCCGACGTATGACAGGTATATGTTTTTCAAATACACGCAAGAGATGAATGAAGCCACTGTTGAGAAGTTAAAGGAGCAGCTCGGCGGAAGCTTTGAGATAAGATTCTATGAGAACAACGTGGTCAGTGTTTCCAGCAACGGAAATGAGGCAGAGGGAACCTATGAGCTCTTAGAGGACGATTATGTGGTTCACATGGTATTCGACAATGCCGAGTTCTACGGAATTATGACACAGTCAGGCGATGACGTGATTTATGTTATATCCAATGTCACCTCACCTGATATAGCACTTTACCTTACATATTTTGAGGAAGGCTGATAGAGCCTGAATCAGAGAAATATGCTCTGAAGCAATTCAGCCAGAAACACGGCAGCACACGCAGCGACGGCTACGGTCGTGAGTCCTTTGCCCCTGATGGCAAATATGACCGCGACCACAAGCCCGGCTGCGGCACCTGCCCACCAGGTGGCTGCGTAGAATATGGCTGGAATTGTCATTGCCGTGAGAACAGCATACGGTATGTAGTACAGAAAAGAGCGTATGAAGCGGTTGCTGATTTTCTGCTTTATTGCCACGAAGGGTATGACGCGGATAAGGTATGTCGAGCAGGCGAGTATGAGCAGATATAAAAAGAAAGTTTTGTTATCCATTATTGGAGACCTCCTCGTCCTTTAGCGGGAATAATATCGAGCCAACAGCGGCGGAGGCTATGGCAACTACGGTGATGGTTATTCCGCTCGAGATTTTTGACAGCAGTGGAATATAAAAAAATGCACAGCTAAGCAATATTGATAGAATCACGACCAATGTGACAGGTCGTGATTTTTTCATTTCCGGAACCACAATGGCGACAAACATGCCGTATATCGCAAGGCTCAATGCGCTCATCAGGCGGTCGGGAAGAACGCTTCCTAAAATGGCACCAAGAAGTGTTCCGACAGACCAGCCGAGATAAGGAAGTGCTGCAAGTCCCGCAAAGAAGCTTCGGCTCACCTTCTCCTCCTGTACAGCCACGGCAAAAATTTCATCGGTCATCATAAAGCCGAGAAGCCATCTTGACAAGCCCTTAAAATGCTCGTCCGCCTTCTGTCCGACCGAGATTGACATGAAGGAGTAGCGTATATTTATTGTAAGCTGTGAAATCAACATCTGAAAATACTGTCCCGGGTGAAGCATTATACCTATTCCCGCAAACTGCCCTGCGGAGGTGACGGTCGTCATTGAGATTATGAGTGCCTGCCACCACGCAAATCCATAGGAAACCGCTATTATTCCGAATGTAAATGAGACTGAAAGATATCCGATGGCGATTGGAACGCCTGCTTTCAGCCCTCGTCTGTAATTGTTCATTTTAATCCCCATTTCTGAGAGAACAGCCTCTTAATATTTAAAGTAAGATATTTATGGTCATGACCATTGTTACTATTTTGCCACCGCGCAGGTGGTATGTCAATGATGACGGTAGGGATATTTGACATGTTTTTGTGTGCATGTGTGCACAGTATGTGTATGGACTGTTTACAGTGGCGCGCAAAAAGAGGTATAATAAGCATAGATTTGCAAGTGCAAAAACTATATAATGCGGGAGGAATAGTGTGAAAAATAAGCTTGATAGCGTATTTTTCACACATGCTATTTGTGCCGCAGGCGTCACAAAGTAGCTTTTATCGTGGTCAAAATTTGAGATTTTGCCCACGATTCCTCCGGCAAAAAAAACATTGCCTGCGGAATGGGAGATTAATATGACACAGAAGGAACTTAATGAACTGCTTAGTGATATGTCGCTTGAGGAGAAAATCGGACAGCTTGTGCAGGTTCCGGGAAGCTGCTACGAGGAGGGTGCGGTAATCACCGGAGGAATGAACAACGGCTGGCGTGAGGAGACATGCAGGCTTGCGGGAAGCACACTCGGAATATACGGGGCGGAAAAGTTAAAGAAAATTCAGGACGATTATTTAAAGACACAGCCACACAAAATTCCGCTCATGTTCATGCTCGACGTGATTCACGGACATAAGACGGTATTTCCGTGTCCGCTCGCACAGGGTGCGACTTTCTCACCTGAGACGTCCGAAAAATGCGCAGAGGCAGCAGCTAAGGAGGCCGGGGCGAGCGGCGTGCAGGTCACGTTTGCACCGATGGCGGATTTGGTCAGGGATTCAAGATGGGGACGGGTTATGGAATCCACGGGGGAGGACCCATACCTGAATGGTAAGATGGCGGCTGCCATGGTGAAGGGCTTTCAGGGTGAAGATGTCGGTGAGAAGGGAAAAATCGCATCCTGCATAAAGCACGTTGCTGCCTACGGCGGTGCCGTCGCGGGACTTGACTACCAGAACGCAGAGCTGTCGGAGCATACGTTGAGGGAGTTCTATCTTCCTGCTTACAAGTCGGCGGTTGACGCGGGCTGTGAGATGGCGATGACGTCATTTAACCTGTTAAACGGAGTGCCTTCATCGGGAAACAAGTGGCTCATGAGGGATGTGCTGCGCTGTGAGTGGGGTTTTGACGGGGTGCTTATCTCGGACTGGGCTGCGGTCGGAGAGATGGTGGCTCACGGATACTGCGAGGACAATACGGAGGCGGCAGTCAAGGCTATTGAAACGGGCGTTGACATTGAGATGTGCACGCCTGCCTACGCAGACCACCTCGAGACGCTTGTAAAGGAAGGAAAGGTTTCCGAAAAGCTGATTGATGAGGCGGTCAGGAGAGTGTTAATGCTTAAAAATAAGCTCGGGCTCTTTGAGAATCCGTACAAGGATGCGGACGAGCAGCTTGAGCGTGAGATACAGCTATGCGATGCACACAGGAGCCTCGCAAGACAGGCTGTCAGAGAGTCTATAGTTCTTTTAAAGAATGATTCCACAGACAGTGATGCCGGTAAGAAGCTTCTTCCGATTAACACGGCGGATGGCATGAAGATTGCATTTGTGGGACCTTACGTTGAAGGGCAGGACATGAGAAGCTCATGGTCGGTGTCAGGCGATGAGAAGGACAATGTGACGCTGAAGACGGCAGCACAGGAGATATTTGGCGGTGCAGCTTTGGCGGAGGGATTGGAAGAAAAGCAGCCTGGAGTTCTGTTAAGATTTGCAGAGGGCTGTACGCTGCTAGACAATCACACAATAGTAAATCTCGGTCAGTACGATGAGGACAACTGGGAGGAGATAAATGCCTCACTTTTAAGTGAGGCGGAGGAGTGTGCAAAGTGGGCGGATGTGGTTGTGCTTGCACTCGGTGAGCATCGTTTCCAGACGGGAGAAGCCACGAGCAGAACGCAGATTGAACTTCCACATATACAGCTTGAGCTTTTAAGACGCGTGGCATCGGTCAATAAAAGCATAGTGACGGTTCTTTTTAACGGCAGACCATTAGACCTGAGAGAAGTTTCGAAGTATTCCAAGGCGGTTGTCGAGGCTTGGATGCCGGGAACGGAGGGAGGTCACGGTATAATGGATGTGCTTACGGGGGAATACAATCCGTCGGGAAAGCTTCCGATGAGCTTCCCTTACAACGTCGGGCAGCTTCCGATGTGCTACAATCATTACAGCTCGGGGCGCCCAAAGCCTGAGGGCAGCAGAGGAGATTACAATTGCAGATACTTAGATGCACCGAATGAGCCGCTGTATCCGTTCGGGTATGGACTAAGCTACACTTCGTTTGAGATAGGTAGTGTGAACCTGAGTTCGGACAGTGTGACGTCGGGAGAAAAAATAACCGCGTCGGTGACCGTGAAGAATACGGGAAAAAGCAAGGGTTCAGAGCTTATCCAGCTATACATAAGGGATGTCGCGGCGAGCAGAGTGCGCCCGATTAAGGAATTAAAGGGATTTAAGCATATTGAGCTGATGCCGGGGGAGGAGAAAAAGGTATCATTCGATATTGATGAGGAGCTGTTAAGCTTTTTCCGTGCTGACGGAAGCTTCGGAAGCGAGCCGGGAAAGTTCAAGGTATGGATTGCGGACAGCAGCCTGACTGAGGGAGATGCGGCAGAGTTGACCTTGAGGGCTTGAATGGCATAGTGGGAATGGTGATATGAATAAGAGCTGTATTTCAAAGAGACTGACTCTATGAAATACAGCTTTTACTTTTACATGCATAATTTTATTTTTGTTTTGCAAAATAGTTGTGCATTGCGGTTATTGTATCCGTACTTTCCTCGTAGTCGGGTCTGAATACACTGAAGGCATGTGTCAGACGCTTGTCACGCGGGAAACAGAAAAATTCGTGTGGCATATTGTGACGTGCAAGTGCCTTTTCAAAATCAAGCGTGTATTTCTTGAGATTGTCGTTCTGACTTGTCACGAGAAAGCAGGGCGGAAGTGAAGTCACGATGTCCGGATGTTCAGGGTCTGCATACTTTGCGAAGGACTGCTTTTTATAGTTCTTGCCGTAAAGATAAGCGGGAAGAAAAATTCCAATCTTGTCAAAGCGTGTGGTGTAAAACATACCGCTTATAAGACCAAGCGCACGGAATTGGATATGGTGCGGCTTGACATGTCCTGACTTGGCAAGTGTGTGACACTTGTTCATTGCAGCCGTGTAGGTCAGAAGATAGGCTCCGCCACTGTCAGCCACGCCGTAGATGTGGTCAGCGTCACCCTTGTATTCACCAAGATGTGCCTGTATGTAATTGAAAGCATTGCAGACATCCGAGAACTGGTCGAACACCATACAGTCAGGGATGAGGCGGTATTCAATGCTGAACACCAGATAACCGAGTGTGCAAAGCTTGGCGCAGAAGAAACGGTTAAACTCCTTATTGCCGATGATAAGTCCGCCACCATGGATATTTATGATAACCGGGAGGACGGTATTTTCACTGCCATCAGGACGGTAGATGTCCATTTGGTGTGCTTCCATGCCATCATCCATGTATGGGACATCATGTTCTATCGTTACACCCGCAGGCATTGACTGTGTCTTGTCGCGCTCAGCAGCATCAAGCTCAAAGGCGAAGCGCTGCTTGTAAAACTGTTTTCTCATTACATCCTGCATATATTTTAGATCCTTTCATGATGCTATTGTAACATCAAAATGGTAAAAAAGTCACATTTACTTTCATGGATTGTAGCACAGTTGTGTAATAAATTTCAATAGTTTATGAGAAGATATTATAAGTATGTTGTTGGAAAAGAGGTATGGTGATGGAAGAAAATAATGATCCAAAATATATAAAGGTGCGTGGAGCAAGAGTCCACAACCTTAAAAACATAGATGTGGACGTGCCTCTGCAACAGATTGCGGGGAATGAGGAGAGCGTGACGGGGAGGTATATTTAGAGTATCTTATATAGGTACATAGTTGACTTTTAAATAGAAATAAAATATTTTATCAATATAAAAGTCAACGAGGGCGGTTATTATGATAATTAATCCTATAATATAAAGAAATGAAATTAAATAATAATATCATAACGACAAAAAGGGCGATTGAACTGGGATTTTCAAAGGCACTTCTTCCGAAGTATGAGAGGGAAGGGCTTATAGAGCGCGTAAGACAGGGAATATACATCCTGCCTGAATCGGTTCATGATGATATGTACACCTTGATGCTGAGGTCAGAAAATATTATTTTTTCACATGAATCGGCATTGTTTTTACTTGAATTGACCGATAGAACACCGTTTGAGCATTCCGTTACAATCCCCTCTGACACGTCGCTTCCCGAATCAGTTTCAGGGGAGTGCAAATGTTATTATATACAGCCTCAATTTCATCGGCTGGGAATGATTTATGCAAAGACAACCTTTGGAAATCAGGTCAGATGCTACAATGCGGAGCGGAGTATATGTGATTTGTTGATAAGCAGAAACAGAATGGATGAGGAGACGGTTATAAGCTCTTTAAAGAAATATGCCGCGTGGACGGATAAAAACATTAACCGCCTGTCGGAATATGCCTTAACATTTCATATAGAGAAGAAGTTGAAAAGCTATTTGGAGGTACTGCTGTGAGTTCTAAGGCGATGAGTTTAAAGGGTAAAATAAAAAATTATGCAAAGAATAACAATATTGCGGCACAGGTGGTACTTCAAAATTATATGTTTGAGTGTTTTTTGGCAAGATTAGCGCATTCTTCATACAAGCAGAAATGGGGAAAAGCCGGTAATTATACGTTGTGCCTGAACAGTTCACAGCTTGGATATGACAGGTGCGAGAAGATAATCATGGAATGCAGTAAATAACCGGTAATATAATTTAAATTTACTGTATCCAGATAAAAATTTATAAAATTATAGGTAATCCTGGATTGTATGTGATTTTGTCATGAATAATCCGGGATTAATTATTGGAGCCGGAAAGTATAATGGATAATGACAAAAGAAAAAAACAATTATAATAAGTAGCACACTACTTATATGGAGGGGCTTATGGAAACGAATATTGCTCCGGGGCTTAGATTTTCTATATTAGACAGAGAATTTAAGAAGAAACCGGAAGAACGTGCAAATCTGATGGGATTAACCGCTGTACAGTTGAGAGTACTGGGTGAATTAAGTCGCTTAGAGTCAATGGGAGCCTGCGAAATTAATCAGAAGGATTTGGAAAAAGCATTGGCTGTGACGTATCCGACAATGACGGAGATTTTTAATAAAATATGCGAAGGCATTCCGGAAGAAGATATACAAACGTTTTTGAAAACATCGGAAAAAATGCTTGAAAATATTGAAAAATAGTGTACTCACATATATGGGTACACTTTAAATATTACAGTTTAATTTCAAATCAATCAAATTGGAAAGTTATTATTTTACTTCCTCTTGCATCAATTTTGGGTAAAGCGATTGGAATTAATGGGATATGGTGGAACTTCTTAATCAGCGAAACGGTGACAGTTATATTGGCAATTATTTATCTGGGAATCGCTGAAAACATGTTTTATTTTTATTACAGAAAATTAAAATAAATTCAAGACAGAGCCGTGTAGTCACTTGCGATTACACGGCTCTGTCTTGGGCATTCCAATTAAGTTTTGGGTACTAATCAGAGACTAGATTACCTCTGAAAAGCTCATGTAGTACTCCTTAAAAAATTCGCTTACTTTCTCAAAAAATTTCTTCATATCAATCACCGATTCCTTTCCGTATATGTGAAAAACTTTACGTTCCCTTTGATGGTTTTAATATAACACCTTGCACTTATAATGTGAAATACATATAATAAAAGTATTACAATACCTAACAGGTATTATAAGCGTTGGAGGAGAGATATGGAGCTCAGACATATAAGATATTTTAAGGCGGTCGCGGAGGAGAAGAACTTTACCAGAGCGGCGGAAAAGCTTGCGATAGCGCAGCCACCGTTAAGCCGTCAGATACAGGACTTGGAGGAGGAGCTTGGCACGGAGCTTTTTGTGCGCTCGCCTCATAAGGTTGCCTTGACGGAGGAGGGCGAGCTGTTTTTGCAGTACGCCACGCAGATTCTCGACTTGGTGAACAAGTCCGAGGAGGAAGTTAAGGAGATGAAGGAGGGACTTCAGGGAACGCTCTACATAGCATCGGTTGAGGGCTGTGCGCCGAGGCTCTTTGCGGAGTGGATTTGTGCGTTTCGGAAGAAGCACCCGAATGTGCAGTACAATCTGTGGAACGGCAACACGGACGATGTGAACAACCGTGTGACCAAGGGGCTGTGCGAGGTTGCGATGATTACCGCACCGTACAACACCGAGGAATTCCATGTGCTTCCCGTGTACGACGAGCCGTGGGTGGCGGTCATACCGAAAGGACATCCGCTGTACTCGGAGAAGAATCTTCCTGTTCTGCCGGATGAGCTTCTGCCGTACGACCTGCTCATCCCGTCGAGAGAGTCTCGGAAAAGTGAGATTGACAAGTGGTTTTCAAGCCCCGGGCACACGGCAAAAATATGTGGGCGCATAGCGCACATGATGAACGCCTATGAGCTCAGCCGGCACGGCGTTGGAATCTCGATATATCCGCAGTCGATATGCTCATTGGTACATGATAACGACGTGTGCGTGAGGCAGATAGACCACCCGGCGGCGCACGCCTCCTACGCACTTATCTGGAATAAGAAGCATACGCTTTCTCATGTGGCGAAGGAGTTCATTGGGTTCGTGGAGGGGGTGTACGACAAGGAGGTATAATAATTTTATACTATAAGTGTATAGCAGATTATATATATGTATATCAGCTCCGTTGTTCGAAGCAAGTTGTTCTAAGAACTCTGATTTAGGTTATATCTGTGTCCGCCACCGCCGCAAAGCATACTTCCTTGTATGCTTGCTGCTCAGCCGACATCCTTGTCGTCTGTGGCTGGAGTATGAGCAGGGTTCTAAGAACAACTAGGCTTCTTCCAAAAGTCGTGATATACATATATATAATTTGCTATACACAATTCAGTTTATGGAGAATTTTTTGTCGTACCACTTTAAATTTGTGGTTACAAGGAGTAAGATATTACTTATAAAAGTTACGCGTGACTAACGGTAAACTGAATATGTCGAGGAGGTCGGATTGATATGAAGTATGCTGGTATGCCGATGGGCATGTGGGTTGTTTTTAGCAAGTCTTTTAGAAGAAATCTCACTGAGGTATTAAAGTACGATGCGCAGGAGAGCAAGAGGATAACTGCGTCGGCGAAGAAAAAGTATAGGGAGATTATAGAGAAGCTTCCCGAGTTCGAGAAGGCGGACAGATTCAAAATGAATATTGTGAATTGTGCGATGCTGTCGGCGTTTTTCCTCAATATGCCGAAGCTTCCGAGCGTCGATGATGCGACGGAGTACTATAAGAGGTCGATGATGACGGGCGCAATGCAGTGGTTTTGCAGGATGAGCGGAAAGAAAAAATATTCGGAGTCGGATATTAACGGAATGAAAGCCACGGCAAAGCTCAAGGCAGCAGACAGAAATCCTTACTCATGGAACATGGATTTTTATGAGTACGAGGATGGAAGCGGCTATGAGGCGAGATTTTATACCTGCGGAATATGTACGCTCATGAGAGAGCTTGGACTTACCGAGCTCATTCCTGCGATGTGCAGGCTTGACTACACAATGAGCGAGGCAGGCGGTGTCACTGACTTTGTCAGGGAGTACACGCTTGCCTCGGGTGGACCTTACTGTGACTGCGGCTACAAGAAAAAGACCGCGAAGCAGGTTTAGTGTTTTACATAATTTAGTTCTGATGTTCCAGCTTTAACTCAAATTCCTTGTTCCTGTTGCAGACGAGTATGCCGTCCTTCACTTCCAGCTTGGCAGCTTGGATACATGCTCGTCCGTCGTCAGGATTAGGAATGTATGCTTTGTTAAGCCTGTTCTCATTCAGAAAATATGGATGTGTGAAATAGAAGATGTAAGCATTGTCACCGTTCACCACAACATCAGCGTGGCTTGCCATAACGCCGTCGCATGGGCGCGTGCCACCGTCGCGCAGAATTACGCCCTGTCGATTCCAGTGCGCGAAATCCTCTGTCTCATACACGCCGAGTCCGTTCCACTCATCTGTGATCATCCATTTTTTTCCGCCAAATTCAAACACGTTAGGTCCCTCGTGGCTGTTAAAATTAATCTCCTCGCCGACAACGCTCCAGTTGTAGAGATCGTCGCTCACCGCGCTGTAGGTGTGTGAGTCGTGGCACTCGTCCTTGTACCACATTTTGTACCGGCCGTTTCCTATCGGATGCACACAGGCGTCGATGACGCGGTCGGAGGAGAGCTCGAGCACGCTCTCAAAGTGCCACTCCCACAAATCGTCGGCGGTGTAGTGAACGATATGTCTCGACCAATTCCAGTCGGTAGGAACTCCCGTTATGTAAGATACATACATGTGGTATTCGCCCTCAGCGAATATTATTTCGGGAGCCCAGAAGGTGTTGTGTCCCGGCTCAAAGTCAAGTCCCGGAAGTGTTCCGCGGTAGAGCCATCTGCTGCCGTCGTCTGACGAAGCGATACCTATGGCAGTTCCGTGAATATGCGAGACGCCTATGGCGTTTACGCTGCTTCTTCTCTGGGTATAGAGCAGCCACCATTTATTCTCCTTGTTGTTCCATATAACCACCGGATCTGTCGGTGCATCGTAAATCGGATCGCGGTAGAGCGGTGCGCTTGTGATGTTAGTTTTTTTACTTTCTCCCATAATTTTACCCCGTTTCTGAGTTGATACTTGATAAATCTGTATGAAATATTATATGATGATGATATCAGGGTCAAAAGGTCAGAAATCTGATGCAAGCTTGCTTGCAAGAGGATTTTTGACCTTGGGACCCCAACATCATTATATATTATTGTTATGAAAAATACTATAAAAATAAAGTGCGAAAGGACGAATATTATGGAAAATATTCTGCATTTGAAAGCTCCGGGCGACTGGATTAACGACCCTAACGGTTTTATATTTTTTAAGGGAAAATATCATCTGTTCTATCAGTATTTTCCGTGCGCGCCCGTGTGGGGAACGATGCACTGGGGACATGCGGCGAGTGAGGATCTGATTCACTGGCAGCATCTCGGGATTGCTCTTTTTCCTACCAAAAGCTATGACAGGAACGGTGTGTTTTCAGGGAGTGCGCTGGAGATTGACGGGAAAATGAACCTCTACTACACCGCTGTAAGGTATCTTAAAGAAAATGCGGAGAATATTAATACCATAGTTGACGGCCTGTGTGAACAGAGCCAGGCGATGATAAGCTCGGAGGATGGCATTACCTTTGACAATTTTAATGGAAAAAAGCAGATTATTCCTCCTGTGACGGATCTTGAAATCGGGCATCCTTATGAGTGCCGTGATCCGAAGGTGTGGAGGGAGAATGGGCGGTATTTCATGTGCATTGCAAGCAGCTATAAGAAGGAGGAGGGTGTACTTTTAATCTATACAAGTGATGACGGTGAGAACTGGACGTACCTTAACAGGCTTCAGGATAAGCAGTTCGGCACGGTTTTAGAGTGTCCGGATGTGTTCTGCATAGATGGTCAGCACATTCTCATTGCCTCGCCGATAGGTGTTTTAAAGGACACGGACTATCCGGGAAATCAGAGCACGATGCAGAAGCTTTCGTTTGATGCGGGGGATGGAAGCATGGCACTTGAGAGCGAGGCGCAGTTTCTCGATTACGGAATGGATTTGTATGCACCGCAGAGCTGCATCGACGAAGCAGGTCGCCGTTGTGTGATTGCTTGGGTGCGGATGCCGATACCGCAGTCGCCTGATGACAATGAGGCGGCGGATGGCAGACCTTGGAGTGGAATGATGAGCCTTCCGCGCGTTGTCACGCTTCGCGGCGGAGAGATTTATACGTCGGTGCACCCGAATGTCAGGAAATATTTTGACGAAAACTCGTGCCTGGAAATTACTGAAAAATACAGACGATGGATAAAGGACGGAAGGAGCCGCACGGTGCTTACCCTCCGCGAGGGTCAGTCGGTTGAACTTGCGGGCGTGATGATAGAGCTTAACGGCGGCTGTGTCTGCACCGATAGGACAAAGCGTGTTCCGCAAGGGGTGGATGTTCATGTGAAGTGCTGCACACCGGGAGTGGGCGATGTCTGTGAGCTTGAGGTTTACGAGGAAAAGAATCTCATCGAAATTTTCGTAAACGACGGACAGTATGTGATAAGCAACGTGCTCTATCCATGCAGATAAAAATGCAGGGGGATAAATTTGAAAAAACATTTCCAAACTACTTATTGGTGGCAGTACTGCAAGCACTGCTTGCAGTATGCAGGGGGACAAAAATGACATTACAGCAATTAAAGTACATAGTCATGGTCGCGGAGTGCGGGAACATAACGGAGGCGGCGGAACGACTTTTTATATCGCAGCCGAGTCTAACAACGGCGGTTCAGGGCATTGAAAAGGAAATGGGAATAACGGCTTTTGTAAGAACCAACAAGGGTGTGGAACTCACGCGTGATGGTGAGGTTCTGCTCTCATATGCAAGACAGATATTGGAGCAGATGGATGTCATGACGGAGCATTTCAGGGGAGAGAAGCATTTGAAGCCGTATTTTTCCATATCGTGCCAGCATTATTCATTTGCGGTAAACGCATTTGTAGACGTGATAAGGGAGTACGATGCCGATGCGTACAGCTTCACGCTCAGGGAGACGCAGACGTATGAAATCATAGACGACGTGTCGGTCGGAAGAAGCGAAATCGGAATCCTGTATCTGAGCGAGCACAATGAGGCGGTGCTTAGAAAGCTGATTGCGAAGAGTGACCTCAAATTCGAGGAGCTGTTCGAGGCAAAGCCGCATGTATTCATTTCAAACAGACATCCGCTTGCAGGCAGAAAAAAGCTGACTGTTCAAGACCTGCAGCCGTATCCGTATCTCGTGTTCGAGCAGGGACAGCACAATTCGTTCTACTTTTCTGAGGAGTTTTTAAGCTCGCTCGAGCTTCCGAAAAATATCATGGTGCGCGACAGGGCGACACTTTTTAATCTGCTCATCGGACTGAACGGCTTTACGGTCTGCTCGGGCGTCATCGACGCGGAGCTAAACGGCGAGAACATCATCGCCAAGCCGCTCGACTCGGAATGCACGATGCGTATCGGGGTTGTGACGAGGAAGGATGCGGCACTCAGCAGATATGGGGTGTCGTATATGGAGGCACTGAGGAGGCATATCTGATAACGGGTAAGTGAGTGTCAAAACAGGGGATTACGTCTTTTAATGTATGATGGATTATATTTATCCACATCAGCTCCGTTGTATGAAGCAAGATGTTCTAAGAACTTTAAAAAATATCACGGACGTTCGCTGACGATGCCAAACGGTCATCCATGACCTATGGCATCTGAGTCGGCATCCGTGCCGACTCCGGCTATGTTATCAACAAAGTTCTAAGAACATCTAAGCTTCTACCAAAAGTCGTGATATGGATAAATATAATTCATCATACAATGGAAGTATTTTAGCCTGTTTTGACACTCCGTTTTACCCATTATCATAGTTTCAAACTATTACAAAACACGGGAACGATATATTTTACTATCTAATGTGCGACTGATATATTAATGTCAATGAAATTCGGAGGTAAAAGCGGAGCACATAACTTCATGGATGTATAATTGTTATATTCATGTGCGGCGCGACTTTTGGGAGAAGCCTAGTTGTTCTTAGAACGCGGTTCACAGTCCAGCCAATTCCGACAGGGATGTCGGAATAGATGCCACAGCCCAAGGATGGGCGGCTGGCATCGGTGGCGGGCGTAGTTGATAACCTTATCAGAGTTCTTAGAACAACTTGCTTCGGACAACGGAGCCGCTGCACATGAATATAACAATTATACATCTCGACATATGACACGACTTCACCTTGGAACTATAATGAAAATATATCAGGAGGCATTATATGAGTAATAACATCCCATTCCGCTATGATTTTGTAGGCAGTTTTTTGCGCCCGGCGCGTTTAAAGGAGGCGAGAGCCGGTTTTCAGGCAGGTAAGATAGATGCGGCACAGCTTAAAAAGGTGGAGGATGAGTGCATCACGGAGCTCGTTGCTAAGCAGAAAAAGGCGGGCTATCATGTGATAACCGACGGCGAGTTCAGGCGCGCTACATGGCATCTGGACTTTATGTGGGGCTTTGACGGTGTAGGTCACTCTAAGACAGAGACAGGACTTCCGTTCCACGGTGAACAGGCTATGATTGATGACACATATTTGACGGGAGAGGTCGGCGTAAGCAAGGTTCATCCGTTTGTCGAGCATTTTAAGTTCGTTAAGCAGTTCGAGGACGAGAACACGGTTGCAAAGCAGACGATTCCTGCCCCGGCGCAGTTCCTTGAGCAGATGATACTTCCTTTTGCGGCTGAGAATACCGCTAAGTATTACGCTGACAATGAGGAGCTTGTGCGTGACATTGCAGAAGGCTACAAGAAGGTCATTGCAGACCTCTATGCGGCAGGCTGCCGTAATCTTCAGCTGGATGACTGCTCATGGGGAATGCTTGTCGATCCTATGGCGAAGCTGTTCTTCGACACCGACGAGGCGGGACTTTTGAAGGTCCAGGAGCTTTTTGTGAGAATCAACAACCTTGCTATTGAGGATGTGCCTGAGGATATGACCGTGGCTACACATGTCTGCCGTGGCAATTTCCATTCGACCTATGCGAGCAGCGGTGCTTACGACGATGTTGCAAAGGTGCTTTTCGAGCAGGAGAATGTCGATGCATACTATCTTGAGTTTGACGATGAGAGAAGCGGAGGCTTTGAGCCGCTCACACATGTAAACGGCAGCAAGAAGGTTGTGCTCGGACTCATCACGACGAAGAAGCCTGAGCTTGAGGATAAGCAGAAGGTGATTGAGAGAGTCCGCGAGGCGGCAAAATACATACCGCTTGACAGGATTTGTCTCAGCCCTCAGTGCGGCTTTGCATCCTGCGAGATCGGAAACAAGCTCACGGAGGAGCAGCAGTGGGCAAAGCTTGAGCTTGTAAAGAGTGTTGCAGAAGAAATCTGGAAATAGTTTTTAGATGCCTGTCGGTCACACAGCCGGCAGGTATTTTTTTGTGCAATGGGATTCAGATGCCAAAACATCCTGATTTATTTAAAAGTGTATAGCATGTTATATTTATACATATCAGCTCCGTTGTACGAAGCAAGTTGTTCTAAGGACTCTGAGAAATGTTTATTATTTATACGCCAACGAAGCAAAGCATACTTCCATGTATGCATTGCTTTTAAAGCGGCGTCCATGCCGCTTTTGGCTATGTAGAGAACAGAGTCCTAAGAACATCTAAGCTTCTCACAAAAGTCGTGATATGCATAAATATAACATGCTATACACGATTAAGTTCATAGAGCACGTTTTGACACCTGAATCGTAACAGGAAACTCTTTGTTTTCAATCCTGTAAAAATTAAACTTATCTAAATTAGCAACGAAACGGCTTGAAAAAGGCTAAAATAAAATATATATTATATACAGCCCAAAGAATGTATTGGCCGGGTTTAAATACGGAATACTTTAATAAAGATGAGAATTGTGGGAGCACGCAGTGCGGAGCAATTCGATATCATAGAGGTCAAAATACCTTTTGGCTTCAACATCATCGTAAGAGATTAAAAAAGCGGGAGAGGATTTGATATGTATATTCTTTATCGGGCACATATCATATGACATCCGCTTGACTAAAAAAGAAACAGAGGTAATGAAGGTGCTGAATGTAGAGAACTTGACATTGAGTGTAAATGACGGGGATGGCAGAAAAAGTCTGCTGAATAATATATCATTTCATGTGGATGACGGGGAGATGCTTGTCATAACGGGTCCTAACGGCGGCGGAAAATCGACGCTTGCGAAGGCGCTTATGGGAATTGAGAGAGCGGACGGCGGTAAGATTGAGTTAAACGGTGAGGATATCACGGAATGTGACATCAATCACCGTGCGAATGCAGGCATAGGCTTTGCTTTTCAGCAGCCGCCGAGATTTAAGGGAATGACGGTTGCAAGGCTTCTCGCAATTGCGGCGGGAAGGGAGCTTGCCGAGTCTGAGTGCTGCAAGCTGCTCACGGATGTAGGGCTTTGTGCCAGAGACTATATCGGACGTCAGGTGGACGGAACACTATCGGGTGGTGAGATGAAGAGAATAGAGATTGCTTCCGTGCTTGCAAAGGAGCATTCGCTGTGTATATTTGATGAGCCTGAGGCGGGGATTGATTTGTGGAGCTTCTCGATGCTTATCGGAAAATTTGATGAGATTCACAAGCAGAAAAAGCAGAGCCTTATCGTAATCTCACATCAGGAGAAAATCATCAATATGGCGGACAGAATCATGATTATTGATAATGGTTCAATAACAAAAATCGGGACAAGGGATGAGGTTTTGCCTTATCTTGAAGGAACGGGAAGATGCCGTAAGTGTATGGACAGAGTGGAGGGCAGAGCATAATGGTACAGCTTGACAGTGTTACACAGGAAGTGCTTGACGTAATTAATGATAAGAGGTTCAGCCGGACGGGAGCGTTCAATTTAAGGCAGAACGGAACATCAATCTGTCACGGAGACAGCGAACATATCAAGATTAAGAAGAAGGCTGACAAGCCGGGAATTGATATTTACATTGACAGCAAAACGAGGGGTGAGGCGGTTTACATTCCCGTCGTTGTCAGTGTGTCGGGAATGAAGGACCTGGTGTACAATGATTTTTACATTGAGGACGGTGCGGACGTTGAGATAATTGCGGGCTGCGGAATACACAACAGCGGATGCAACGAGAGCAGACATGACGGAGTCCACACCTTCCATGTCGGAAAAAATGCAAATGTGCGCTACGAGGAGAAGCACTACGGCGAGGGAAACGGAAGCGGTGCGAGGGTTTTAAATCCCGTGACTAATATTTTTGTCGGAGAGAACTCGGTGTTCACGCTCGACACGGCGCAGATAAAGGGCGTCGACTCGACGATAAGGGAGACGAAGGTTGAGCTTGATAAGAATGCCAGACTCTATGTCACTGAGCGTCTTATGACCGAGGGGGAGCAGACCGCGGAGTCGGACATTGAGGTTCAATTAAACGGTGCTGACAGCTCCGCACAGATAGTCTCAAGGTCGGTTGGAAAGGGCAGGTCGGTTCAGACCTTCCACCCGATGGCTGTCGGCAACGCCAAGTGCCACGCACACATACAGTGTGACTCGATTATCATGAACAACGCCGAGGTCGGTTCAATACCTGAAATCAGGGCAAAAAATATCGACGCGGCGATAATTCATGAGGCTGCAATCGGCAGAATCAACGATGAACAGCTCGTTAAGCTGCGCACACTCGGACTCACCGAGGAGGAAGCGGAGAGCGTAATTATTCAGAACTTTCTCAATTAGCTTTCAGGCTTTGTCCGCCGCGCACCTTGCTGCGGTATTCGCGCGGAGAGAGCTTTACAGTGTTTTTAAATATATGTGAGAAGCTGTGAGTGTCGCTGTAGCCGAGCTGTTCACTCACGGCGGCTATTGGCGTGTCGGTATATTCCAAAATATGCTTGGCACGCTTTATCATTTCCGCTTTGAGATGTTTTTTCAGGGACTCGCCCGTCTCGAGGGTAAAACAGTGCGTGAGGTATTTTTCGTTGTACTTAAAATGTGCGGCGACGGCTGATACCTTTAGCTCCTCACATGGCGCAAGCTGTATGTAAGAGAGAATCCGGCGGCACAGCTCGGCACTGTTGCCAGTGGATATATTTTTCCCGCCATTCTTGATTTCAAGCAGGATTATCGCCATGATGTGGTTGGAAATCTCCTTTGAGAGGTTCTCGTCGGAGAGCAGGGCGTAATATTTTTCAATGGTGTCGATATCTTTATATTGACCAAAGACCGGATAGCTTTCGTCGTCTGCTATGTCACCGTACCAGTGAAAATAGTGAAAGGTGCACTTCGAGGCTTTCCAGCCGTGCTGATTTTCACAGGGCGGGGTTATGACGTATTCGCCCGTCCTTACGGTGTAATTGTTGTCATCGTCCGAGATGTACAAAGTTCCGCTCGTCACATAGAAGAGCTCAAAGCTCGTCATGCGGCGGCTCATGTGCATCCAGTCGGCGTCAGGAGCGCAGAATGTTCCGTGCATCATAAATTCTATTCCCGTACTCAATTCAAAATTCATAATATATAACCTTTTTTCACTTTTTTACTATGCTTTTTGCATTTACTTATCATCACATGTAGTATAAACTTATTTACATATCAGGTCAAGAAAGTCTAACGGAGGGCGGTAAAAGATATGAAAGAACTTATTTTATCGAATGATGCATATAGGATGAATTGGATTGATGGAACTGTGGAATGGGGAACAGTAAAATCCATAGATGAAATTAAAGTGAAGGTGGAAAGCAGGAGAACCGGCGATTTAGTGGAGGAAAAATATACATTTATCAACATATCTGACAGGGATGTATTTACTTCACTCACTGATATAGGAATTTATACGCCGTTTAATGATGATTATGTTGACGCACAGACATGTCTCAAGCATAGGTGTCATACACATATATGGTGTGGACAAAATGTATCATATATTATGGCTATGAGAATGGGAGGAGAAGCACCGAATCTTGGACTTGTTCTAACTAAGGGGTCGCTGTCGGGGTACAGTGTTGAGAGAGATTTAACAAAAATGAGCAATGATAGAGGAGATTTTATATTGCATCCGACACCATTTTCACTTGCACCCGGTGAAAGTTATTCCGTGGAGTGGACGTTGTTCCCTTTTAGCAGCAAAGAGGATTTTTTTAAACAGGCAAATAAACATTGTGGACATTTTGTCAGAATAGAAGCGGACAGATATGTGATCTTCAAAGGGGAGAGTATTAATGTGGTAATTACACCTGAATTTGTGTATAACAGGGATAGCGTAAGGATTTTTGAGAATAATGTTCAGATACAGCCTGAATATGCGGGAGACGGAATTATTATAAAAAAGCAGGCTGATACCGTAGGTGAACTCAGATATGATATTTATATAGATGGCGTAAGAACTTACTGCTGTCTGCTTGTACAGCCTGAATTTACAGAGCTTGTGAGGGCGAGATGCCATTTCATTGTGAATAAACAGCAGTACAATAATCCGAAAAGTCATCTGGATGGAGATTATCTCATATATGATAATGAAGAAATGCATATGATGTATTCACCGAAAAATGATTATAACGCCGGGCGTGAGCGCGTGGGTATGGGAATTATGCTGGCTAAATATTTACAGAATTATGAAGATGACACAGTTGATAAATCGTTGAGAAAATATATCTCCTTTGTAAGGCGTGAGCTGGTAAACGAGGATACGGGAGAGGTATACAATGACTATATGAATGATAACAGCTATAAGCGTTTATATAATGCTCCGTGGTTTGCTCTTTTTTATACGGAATTGTATATGTTATATAAGGATAAAAAGTATCTTATGGTGTCGTATCGTATAATCAGACATTTTTATGAGGATGGCGGTACATATTTTTACGCTATAGAGCTCCCTGTTATTCCGATGGCAGCAGCATTCAGGGAAGCAGGCATGGAGAAAGAACTTGAGGAAGTTACGGGATATTTTATGGGTCACGCGGATTTGATGCTTAAAACCGGAACGGATTATCCAAAATCGGAGGTTAACTATGAGCAGAGTATTGTAGCTCCGGCGGCACAGATTTTGGAGGAAACCTATATTTTGACAGGTGATAAAAAGTATCTTGCCGGAATAGAACTTCAAAAATCAATCCTTGAGTTGTTTAACGGAAATCAACCGGATTATCATTTGAATGAGGTGGCTATACGTCACTGGGATGGGTATTGGTTTGGAAAACGAAGACTTTATGGGGATACTTTTGTACATTATTGGAGTGCACTTACAGGTATAGTGTTTGAAAATTATATGAAAATTACGGGTAACACAGATTATGCGGCAAGGGCGGATAAATCACTGAGAGCTGTATTATCAATGTTTTATCCTGATGGCAGAGCTACATGTGCATTTGTATATCCTGTGACAGTGAATGGCGAGAGAGCACATTATGCAGACAGCTATGCAAATGACCAGGATTGGGGGCTTTATTATGCGATGAGATATTTGCAGTAGGAAAGTGTCATGGGTAGTGATGCCAATATAAGTAATTGCTGAAAATATAGATGAAAGTGGAGCTTAGCGCATGATAAAATATCCTGATTACGACAACTGCATAGCGGGCATTCCAAATTCCGTTTTAAAGAGCATGGGACTGGAGCCCGGCAGAAGAACCTTGGAGCTGCTCGACAGACATTTGGAGGGCAGAAGTTACGAGAACGTGGTGGTAATTTTGCTTGACGGAATGGGAAAAAATATAATGGATGCGAATTTGTCGAAGGACGGATTTTTTGCCTCGCATCTTGCGGGAACCTTCAGTTCGACATTTCCGCCGACGACGGTTGCCGCGACGACATCCATACAGAGCGGCATGGAGCCGTGTGAGCATGGGTGGCTTGGCTGGGACTGCTACTATCCGCAGATAGACAAGAATGTGACGGTTTTTTTGAATAAAGAGACAGGGACGGATGAGCAGGCGGAGAGCTACAATGTCGCGTGGAGATATTGCGGCTACGAGAGCACGGTCGACAGGCTTTTGAAGGCGGGCGTGCAGGCATATAACGCAATGCCGTTTTTAGAGCCGTTTCCCGACACGTTTGAGAAGATATGTGACAGAATCGCCGGGCTTTGTTGGCAGCCGGGGCGAAAGTACATATACAGCTATTGGAGGGAGCCTGACCACCTTATGCACGAGAAGGGGTGCTTCTGCACTGAGTCGAAGGAACTTTTGCGAAAGCTTGAAAAGCAGGTAAACGAGCTGTGCAAAAGGCTTGAAAAAGCTGAAATGCCGCAGAAGGAAGGCGAAAGTTACGATATCTCCGGAGTGGGCGGCGGCAAAAAGAATCTGGTCATAGTGACAGCCGACCACGGACATATTGACACCAAGGGCGTGGCGCTCACGGACTATCCTAAGCTGTGCGAGTGTCTGCTAAGACTTCCGTCGATTGAGCCGAGAGCACTCAATTTTTTCATAAAGCCGGGGATGGAGGAGCGGTTTGTAAGCGAATTTAACAGGAGATTTTCCGATAAATTCCTGCTGCTTACGAAAGAGGAGGTGCTCGAGAGGAAGCTTTTCGGAGAGGGTGCGGAGCATCCGGCGTTTCGCGATATGTTAGGTGATTATCTTGCTGTTGCGACGGGGGATTTGTGCATTTATAATACACGGGAGGAAGCGGATTTCTTCATCGGCGCGCATGCGGGACTCACGGCGGAAGAGATGACTATACCGCTTATATTGGTTGAATGTTAGCAGATAGAGGTTTTTAAGAAGTATTTATCAAGAGGAAAAGGGACACATATGAACGAATTACAGCAGTATTTATCAATAATCTTGGAGACTGATTTTAATAAGATAATAATAAGCAATCCTGCCAGCAAGTCGGAGGAGTACCAGAAGCTCGTGATTGAACGCAGGAAGGATTTCTGCCAGATTTCCAAGTACACGCAGAAGCAGGTTTTCCATGAGAATGTGAAAAAAGAGCAGCTTGCGGACAGATGTGTGGAGCTTATCGCAGGGCATTACAGACAGGTGAACGCGATGACTGCCGATGCGGAGCACATCATACTCATTTCAAAGAACGGCAAGTGCAATTATAAGGTCAAGAGGCTTGCGACTGAGGCGATAAAGGCGTCAAAAGGTGTTGGCGCAGGCAGTGTAAAAGAAACTGCGGCAGGGGGAATGACCTTGGATAATGGTCACAACCGCAGAAAGAACTACATTCTGAGCGAGGGCATGAGCATCGAGCCGCTGGTGGATATGGGAGTATTCACCAAGGACGGCAGAGTTGTCAATTCGATGTATGACAAGTACAAGCAGATTAACCGTTTTGTCGAGATTCTCAACGATGAAATATCAAATCTTAAGGTGAAAAAGTTAAATGTCATTGATTTCGGCTGCGGTAAGTCGTATCTCACATTTGTTGTCTACTATTATCTGACCGAGGTTATGGGGCTTGAGGTCAATATGATAGGGCTCGATTTGAAGGCAGATGTCATAGAAAAGTGCAACAGGGCAGCGGAGAAATATCATTACGACAAGCTTCATTTTGAGCTTGGGGATATCAACGGGTATAAGGCTCCGTTTGATGTCGACATGGTGATTACGCTTCACGCGTGCGACACCGCCACGGACTTTGCGCTTTTCAATGCGATTCAGTGGAAGGCTAAAATGATATTTTCGGTGCCGTGCTGCCAGCATGAGTTCAACAAGCAGATGAAGCCATCAACGCTTCCTATTATGTCACGCTACGGAATAATCAAGGAGCGCTTCGCGGCGCTCGCGACGGATGCGGTGAGGGCAAATCTTCTCGAGTACAGCGGCTACAGAACCCAGCTTCTTGAGTTCATCGACTTTGACCATACGCCGAAGAACATTCTCATAAGAGCCGTGTACCGCCCGATTGTACCGAAGTCCGTGAAGGAGAATGCGCTCAATGAGGTGCACGCACTCATGAAGGAGTTCGCGTTCGAGCCGACGCTTTACAAGCTGCTCGAAATAGGAAAGCAGCAGTAAAAAATGTTAGAAATCAGGTGATTGCGAAATATCAAATAATTATGATTTACAAAGTTTCGCAATTATCTGAATATCAAATATATTTTAAGGAGGACACAATCATGAACGAGGTAATGAAGAACATACTTACAAGAAGAAGCACCCGCAAGTTTACGGATGAGCAAGTTCCGAAGGAAATTCTCAAGGATATTGTTGACGCGGCTTTACATGCACCGTCGGGAATGGGAAAGCAGTCATGGAGCTTCACGGTTGTAACCAACAAGGACGTTATTTCACGCCTTGCCGAGACTATGAGAGTGGCACTCGGAAGAGAGCACTACGATATGTACAAGCCGACCGCGCTCATCATTCCGTCCAATCTCCGCGAGAACCCTCTCGGAAGGGACGACAATTCCTGTGCGCTTGAGAACATTTTCCTCGCGGCACATTCCTACGGTGTCGATTCCGTGTGGATTAATCAGCTCGGAGCTGTCTGTGATGATGAGAAGGTCAGGGCGATGCTTGATGAGTTCGGCATTCCGTCAGACCATGTAGTGTACGGAATAGCTGCACTCGGCTATGCTGCACCTGACGCGCCTTACAAGGACAGAACCTATGCGGGCGAGGTAAGATATATCGACTAGTACCCGTTGGCACGCGAAGTTATTACATTGCCGGACACGGCAACAGCAAGGTCTGCCGTCTGCCTTGATTCATTGATTTTAGCTCAGTGGTGTTGCTTGTCAATAAAGCGACTGCGTTCATGAGCAAGTAGCGGAAGCGGATTGCGAATGTCCGCTTTACAATAATTCCGTGGGTTTTTATTTTTTCATGTGTATAATTAGGTAAAGGACGAAGGTAAAACACACAGGATAATATATGATGAATCCGAGGGGGAGGCTTGATGGTGCAGGAACAAGAGATAATTGAACTGCTGCATAAAAGAGACGAGAAGGGCATTGCCGAGCTGCTTAGGCATTACGGACCTTTGATTAAATATGTTATAGCACCTATTCTTGAGAGTCCGCAGGACAGGGAGGAGTGTCTTGGCGAGGCAGTGATGAAGATATGGGATAAAATTGAACAGTTCAGTGAGCAGAGAGGGAGCTTCAAGGCGTGGATTACAGCAATAGCGCGAAACACTGCACTCAATCACAGGAGAAGAAACGAGGCACACGGAAGCGGTGAGGAACTCTTAGAGAGCGTGCCCGCTGGTGAGGCGACGCCTGAGGAGCAGGTTTTACGGAACGAGAGACGCGAGGAACTGAAACGGGCATTGTACAGACTGTCAGCCAAGGACAGGGCTTTGTTTTACAGGAAATATTACTACTGCCAGTCAATAGAGCAGATTGCAGCCGAGGCAGGAATGACAAAGCGGGCTGTTGAGGGCAGATTGTACCGCATAAAGAAGCAGCTTCGGCAGATTTTAGGAGGTGAGTACAATGGGTAAAGCACAGTGGAATAACCTTGATGACAATGAACTCGAGCGCACATTGACGGAGAGCATTGACGAGCTTCCGATGGAGGATGTCGTAGAGAATGTCGTACCGTTAAAGAGTGCGATGCTGTATGTGCTCGCAGGGCTTGTGTTAAGCTCGGTTGTCTTTAGCTTTTTTAAGCTCAATTACATACTTCCAACGGTCGGGGCGGTGCTGTCGTTTCTCGGTTACCGTAAGTTAAAGTCGGAGAATAAGTACTTTTCTGCCTGCTATGCTATTGAGCTTGTGAGCCTCATATATATTTTAGCGGTGCTGATTCTGAACACGATGACGCTCGGCACGGATGTTCATGTGAAAAATGTGCTTAAAGTTATAAGTCATGTAATGGCAGCGGTGAGCGTTGTGGGAGTGCTGTGTCTGTGGCTCGCCTTGAGACAGGTTCAGAAAAAAGCGGGCTTGGAGCCGGGAGCGTATGCGGTCTTAGCACTTGCAGGCTGGTATGCGCTTGCGGGGCTGCTCGCAGTATTCGGTTACGGCAGCGTCAATCTGCTCACGATGATTATTGCAATCGTTGTCTTTGTGGTTCTCATTCGGGCGATATACAAGCTTCCGAGGGAGCTTGACGAGGCGGGATATCTTGTGAGAACGTCGCGGATAAGAGTTCCTGATAAAGCGATTGTGATAGCGGTGTTGGCGGTGCTTGTGACAGGCAGTGCCTGCGGATATATGTTCGGAAACGGCTACAGGATGGCTTGGAGCATACGGGATGATGTGCAGCAGGGGACGGATATAGAGGGTATCAGGGAGGAACTCATCGCGCAGGGCTTTCCCGACTATGTGTTGGATGATCTGACGGCGGAGGAAATTGCCTCCTGCGGCGGCGCGGTAAATGTACTGACGCAGAATAAGAACTGCGACAACGGACTTCAGTTTACGGATGTCGCGGTTCAGGTGCAGGATGCCGATGTGGATGAGCTGTGGATAATTTTTCATTATTTCAGATGGATTGAGGATAAGAAGCCTTACGGAGCGGAGGCGGTGCAGATATGGACTACGGACCATGAGATACAGGAGGGCTGGCTTACGGCAGGAGAGGTCAAAGGCAGGCTCATGTATGACAAGGGGGGAGTGACCTACACGGCACCGTACCATTCGATGGAGAGTGTCACATACAACCGAATGGCATGGATTGACAGAGTGCAGACGGTGACGGATGTTTTCGGCACATTTTCATTCCCTAAAAAGGGAGAAAATTGCAGGGGATATGTGAGCTATTCGACGGTACACACGGTTAAAGGTTATACATTCTATGATTTCATCAATTACACATATCAGGAGAGCTGGTGGCAGTATCCCGTAATATCGGCGTATGACCATAGGATGAACGGCGTGTTTAACAAAAAGCCGTTTATGACCGTTCAGAATCCGTTTTCCTTCTACTTTGAGGAGGATGGAATCAGGCAGTATTAAGCATAGATAAAAATATAAGCAGGAATAAAAATCTCCTTTTTTGGAACACTATTTTAGATTTATGGCGGTGAGCCGTGAAAATGATGGATTTCAGAGAGGGAGATTTTTTATGGAAAAAGAGAGAAAAATGTTCTGTTATCAGTGTCAGGAGACAGCGGGCAACGAGGGCTGTACGCAGGTCGGAATGTGCGGAAAGACGCCCGACGTTGCGGCGATGCAGGATTTGCTGGTGTATGTGACCAAGGGGCTTTCTGAGGTCACGACGAAGCTTCGTGAGCTCGGGGAGGAGATTTCACCCGACGACAACCACCGCGTCACGTTCAATCTCTTTATCACGATAACAAACGCAAGCTTTGACAGGGAATCGATTGCTGCGAGGATTAAAGACACCTTAGAGTGCAAAAAAAGACTTCTCACAAAGCTTGATAAGCTTTGCAGGGAGAAGGGCAGAAAATACAGCCTCTCGGATGCGGCGGTATGGGACGGTGACGAGAGCGAATATGATGAGAAGGCGAAAAAGGAGGGCGTACTCTCGACGAAGGATGAGGATGTGCGTTCATTACGACAGCTCATAACCTACGGTGTTAAGGGCATGAGTGCGTATTCCAAGCATGCCAATGCGCTTATGAAGGAGGCTCCGGAGATTGATGCTTTTATTCAGAGAGCACTCGCAGCTACGCTCGACGATTCGGTGACGGTTGACGAGCTTGTTGCACTCGCGCTTGAGACGGGAGAGTACGGCGTAAAGGTCATGAGATTTCTCGATGCAGCCAACACCGGGGCTTACGGAAATCCCGAGATGACGAGAGTAAATATCGGAGTGAGAAATAATCCCGGAATACTTGTATCAGGACATGATTTGAGGGACTTGGAGATGCTCCTTGAGCAGACAAAGGGGACGGGAGTCGATGTTTACACCCACAGTGAGATGCTTCCGGCCAACTCATATCCCGGTCTTAAAAAGTACTCCCATCTCGTCGGAAATTACGGAAATGCGTGGTGGGAACAGAAGAAGGAGTTCGAGCACTTCAACGGTCCTATTCTTATGACGACCAACTGTGTCGTGCCGCCGTCGGCATCATATAAGGACAGACTGTACACGACGGGAGCGACGGCATATCCGGGCTGTAAGCATATATCGGGGGCATACGGTGAAAAAAAGGATTTCTCGGAGATTATAGAGCATGCCGGGAAATGTCAGCCGCCAGAGGAGCTTGAGAGCGGTGAAATCTGGGGAGGCTTTGCGCACACACAGGTTGAGGCACTTGCAGACAAAATTGTGGAAGCCGTCAAGTCGGGGGCTGTTAAGAAGTTCGTTGTTATGGCAGGCTGTGACGGCAGGCACAGAAGCCGCGAGTACTATACGGAGTTTGCCAAGGCACTTCCTGAGGATACGGTAATTCTTACCGCGGGCTGTGCAAAGTACAGATACAACAAGCTCGACCTCGGGGACATCGGCGGCATTCCGCGCGTTCTCGACGCGGGACAGTGCAATGACTCATTTTCTATAATCGTGACAGCACTTAAGCTCAAGGAACTCTTCGGCGTTGACGACATCAACGACCTTCCGGTTATCTATAATATTGCATGGTATGAGCAGAAGGCGGTGCTTGTCCTGCTCTCGCTTCTTGCGATCGGGATACAGAATATTCATCTTGGACCTACACTTCCGGCATTTTTAAGTCCGAATGTCACCAAGGTGCTTGCGGAAAAGTTTCATATTGCGGGAATTGACAGCGTTGATGCCGATATGAAGCTGTTTTTCGGATAGATTGATTTTACGCGTGCTAAGGTATATAATTCACACATAAAAGGCATACAGTTCGCAAAGCGACTGCGTTCATGAGCAAGTAGCGAAAGCGGATTGTGAATGTCCGCTTTACCTTAGAGGTGAGGATTGATATGAGAACACGAGAGGAAGTATTAAGCTATGGACTTTCTTTTCCCAACACATATAAGGAAGCCCCTTTTCATGACCCGAATTGGGAGCTTGTGAGAGTGAGGGAAAATAAGAAAGCTTTTCTGTGGGTGTATGAGCGAAACGGATATATTAACATGAATCTGAAGGCTGACGCGGGCTGGCGCGACTTATGGAGAGGAACCTATACGGCTGTGCAGCCTGCATATCACCAGAATAAGGAGCATTGGAACACGGTTGTGCTTGACGGCTCGGTACCCGATGAGGTTTTGGAGGATATGATAGCCGAGAGTTACCGGCTTGTGAGCTACAGCCCGACCAGGAGAATTTATGATGCCGTGAAACGCATACCGAAAGGCATGGTAGCAACATACGGACAGGTTGCGTATATGGCGGGTGACAGGAAGATGGCGCGGGCTGTCGGAAATGCTCTTCATAAGAACCCGAGTCCTGATGAGATACCATGCTTTAGGGTTGTCAATTCCAAGGGGGAGCTTTCAGGTGAGTTTGCGTTCGGCGGAGCCGGAGAGCAGGCAAAAAGATTGCGCGCCGACGGCATAGAGGTGGTTGATGGGAGAGTTGACTTAGGAAAATATGGTTATACCGGAGAATAATTGATAATAAAAACCAGAATATTGACATTTAAATTACTTGGTCATACAATAGTTGCAAATGCAACTGTTGGAGGTACAAGTAATGTTAAAAAGAATATTTTCTTATATGAAACAATATAAGAAATACGCATATCTTGCATTGGTATGTATAGGCATTGAGGTTGTACTTGAACTTATGGTGCCTATGCTCATGGCGGATTTGATTGATAATGGCGTAGCCAACGCTGATATTCCATATATTTATACAAAGGGAATACAGATGGGAGGCTGCGCCATTCTTGCGCTTATTTTGGGAATAGGAAGCTCAAAGTTCTCGGCTCTTGCGGGGCAGGGACTCGGGGCAAATATAAGAATGGCGGAATATGAGAAGCTGCAATCGTACTCATTTTCCAATATCGACCATTTCAGAGTGTCATCGCTTGTCACGAGACTCACAAGTGACGTGACAAATATTCAGAACTCCGTATCAACGGGAATGCGCCCGTTCGGACGAAGCCCGGTGATGCTCATTGTTGCGACGTCCGTGGCTTTTTCCATCAACTCGACGCTTGCGCTTGTCTTTCTTGTGGCACTGCCGGTACTTGCGGCGATGCTCATTGCGATAATCGTCCATATAAGACCGCTGTACTCGAAGATGCAGAATGCAATCGACCTTGTAAACCGCACGGTCGGTGAAAATCTCACGGCAATCCGCGTTGTCAAGGCGTATGTGCGCGGGGATTACGAGATAGAGAAGTTCGAGGAGGTCAATGAGAACCTCAAAAATCAGTCGGAAAGTGCATTTAAGAGCTCCGTGCTCAACATGCCTGCGATGCAGCTTGTGATGTACTCGACTATTCTCGGAATACTTCTGCTCGGCGGGCATCTAATCAAGGCAGGTGAGCTCGGAATAGGGCAGCTCACCAGCTTTTTGAGCTATGTCCTTCTCATTCTCAACTCGCTCATGATGATGTCGAATGTCTTTATGATGATGACGCGTTCGCTCGTGTCGGGAGCACGAATCATGGAGGTGCTCGACGAGAAGATTGATATCACCGACGAGCTTGCAAGGGATATAAGCGTGGAGCACGGGGAAATCGAGTTTGAACATGTATGGTTCAAATACAAGGAGGAGGCGGAGGAATATGTTCTCTCTGATATATCCTTTCATATCAAGCCCGGACAGACTGTAGGAATTATCGGGCAGACGGGTTCGGCAAAGACTACACTTGTTCAGCTCATTCCCAGACTGTATGATGTGAGCAGGGGTGTCGTGAAGGTCGACGGCGCGGATGTGAAGGAGTATCCGATGAGGCATCTGAGGGATGCAATCGCAATGGTGCTTCAGAAAAATACACTTTTTTCGGGCTCACTTTTGTCAAATCTTAAATGGGGAAATGAGGATGCCGCGATGGAGGAGATTGAGGAGGCGTGTCACATCGCCTGCGTGGACGAGTTCATTGACAGGCTGTCTGACGGTTACGACACTGAGATGGGACAGGGCGGTGTGAATGTCTCCGGAGGACAGAAGCAGAGAATATGTATAGCGCGCGCAATCCTCAAAAAGCCTAAGGTTCTCATTCTTGATGACTCGACAAGTGCTGTGGATACGGCGACTGAGGCAAAGATTCGAGAAGGGCTTGCAAGGAAGCTTCCCGACATGACAAAGATTGTGATTGCTCAGAGAATCTCTTCCGTGCGCCATGCCGACCAGATTATCATTCTCGATAAGGGAAGGGTAAACGGCATCGGAACACACGAGAGCCTGCTTGCATCAAATAAGATATATCAGGAAATATATGAATCACAGAAGGAGGGAGCAGATTTATAATGGCAAAATATGTTGGATACAAAAGACCAAAGGACACGAAAAAGACCATGAAGCATCTGCTCGTCTACCTCGGTTTTCACAAATGGTCGTTTGCGCTTGTTGCACTTCTCGTTTTCATAAGCGCCGGTGCAAATATAATGGGAACCTACCTTTTAAAGCCCGTAATCAACAGGTTCATCGTACCGGGTGACACGCCGGGACTTATCAGGGCGGTTCTTGGCATGGGAGCTATGTATTTCTGTGGTGTGCTGGCAACCTTTGGCTATAACAGACTCATGGTGATCACCTCGCAGAAGGTTATAAGGGAGATAAGGAGTGACCTCTTTGCGCATACGCAGAAGCTTCCGCTCAGTTATTTTGACGCACACACGCACGGCGAGCTGATGAGCCGTTTCACGAACGATGTCGATACCGTTCAGGAGGCAATGAACAGCAGCTTTGCGATGATTATCCAGAGCTTCATGCAGCTTTTCGGAACCATCGTTATGATGATGGTGCTGAGCATCAGGCTCTCGCTCATTGTAATCGTGTTCCTGTCAGTGATGTTTGTGTTCATAAAAATTAACGGAAAACAGAGTAAAAAGTATTTTAACAGGCAGCAGGCTGAGCTTGGAAAAATCAACGGCTTTGTTCAGGAAATGATGGCAGGGCAGAAGGTTGAGAAGGTGTTCAACCATGAGGCAAAGGACTTTGAGCGTTTCTGTGAGATGAACGAGAGCCTAAGAAAAGAGTCGACACACGCGTTGACATTTGCCGGAAGAATGGTGCCGACGATAGTTACACTCTCCTATTTCAATTATGCCGTGTCGGCGTGTGTCGGTGGACTTATGACAATTAAGGGACTGCTCGACCTTGGAAGTCTCTCGGCATATCTTGTGTATGTGCGACAGAGTGCTATGCCGTTAAATCAGTTCACACAGCAGGTCAACTTTCTTCTCTCGGCACTTTCGGGTGCGGAGCGTATCTTTGAGATGATGGATGAGGAGCCTGAGATTGACGAGGGAAATGTCACACTCTGCAATGCGGTCAGAACTCCTGACGGTGAGTTGAAGGAGTGCGGGGAGAGAACAGGGCTGTTTGCGTGGAAGGTGCCGGGAGATGTCACAATGCACAGCGATGATGACGCACAGGATAAGTCGAAATCCACAAGCCTTGTAGAGTTGAAGGGCGATGTGCGTTTTAAGGACGTGATGTTCGGCTATGTGCCTGAAAAGACGGTTCTTAACGGGATATCACTCTTTGCTGAGCCGGGGCAGAAGATAGCTTTTGTCGGCTCGACGGGTGCCGGTAAGACAACCATAGTAAACCTCGTAAACAGGTTTTATGAGATACAGTCGGGTGCAATCACCTATGACGGCATAGATATCAAGGATATAAAGAAGGACGATCTGCGCCGTTCGCTCGCGATGGTTATTCAGGAGACGCATCTCTTCACGGGAACGATAGCGGACAATATAAGATACGGAAATCCTCATGCGACCGATGATGAGGTCATTGAGGCAGCAAAGATAGCAAATGCCGATACCTTTATAAGGTGGCTGCCGGAGGGATATAACACGATGCTCTACTCAGACGGAGGTAATCTCTCGCAGGGACAGAGACAGCTTCTCGCCATTGCAAGAGCCGCGGTTGCCAAGCCGCCCGTGCTCATTCTCGACGAGGCGACAAGCTCGGTCGACACGAGAACAGAACGTCTTATTGAAAAGGGAATGGATGCAATAATGGAGGACAGAACCGTGTTCGTAATAGCGCACAGACTGTCAACAGTCAGAAATGCTGAGGCGATTATGGTGCTTGAGAAGGGTGAGATTATAGAGAGAGGAAGCCATGCTGAGCTGCTTGCACAGGAAGGGAGATATTACAGACTTTATATGGGACAGTTTGAGCTGGAATAGGAGGAAACCATGGAGAGAGATGGATTGGGCAGTGCGTTTCTGCGTGTTGAGCTGCTTAGAAGACAACTGCTAAGACCGCATTTTATTGAGCTGGGGCTTACGGTCGGTCAGGGACAGCCTAGGATACTTAAGACGCTGAGGCTGAAAGGAGCCATGAGCCAGAGGGAGCTTTCAGACCTCTGTGTGCTCGATGTCACCACGATGTCGAGAACTCTTGATAAGCTTGAAAAGATGGGACTTATAAAAAGAAGTGATAACCCTGAATGCAGACGTTCATGGGTTATCTCGCTTACAACTGAGGGCGAGGAGAAGGCTGACAAGGTGATTGAACTTTTCAGGATGGCTGACGAGATATTCTCAGAGGGAATGACGGATGAAGATATAAAAAGGCTGTATGATGTGCTGGATGTTATAGAGAGGAATATAGAGAAGCATAGCGGGAAAAGATAGATTTACCGCTGTAAAACGCCGGTTTTAAAAGTATGCGGAATGAAGAGTGGACCTCACCTGGCAGTCCACTCTTTTCTCCATATTATATTCGCATTTGAAGGCTCCACAGTGCCCATCCGTGTGCTGTAATCTACAGCCTTCAGAAAATGGAAACCGCATTTTTCCTGAACGCGAGAGGACTGTCTGTTGGTCAGGAAGTATGCGCAGGTGATAAAATCAAGTCCGCAGTCATCAAAGAGATAGCGTATCACCTCACATACAGCCTCAGGCATTAAGCCCTGTCCCCAGTAAGCCTTTGAGAGGACATAGCCGATTTCACGTCCCCTGTACTCCGAAAGCTCAGGAAACTGTTTTTCATTATAGCGTTCAATTCCAAGAGAGCCGATAACCTTTCCTTCGTATTCGAGGGCGAAGGTCTTTTTTTCTGCGATGAACATATCAAGTATTGTCTGTGACTCAGCCTTATCCTTGTGAGGCCTCCATCCTGCCATCTGTCCTACGCCGTCCACGGAGGCATATTCGTAAAAGTCATCGAGATCCGGCTGCCGCCACGGACGAATTATCATGCGATTGGTTTTTAGGGTTACATTTGAGATGTCAATAGGTGTATTCATGGCAGTTCCCCACTTTCTTTTTGGTAAATTTCAGTTAATTTAACATATACAGGGATAAATGTCAATATGGACAGTATCAGCAGGAACAGGGTCACTTTCCTTTGTGATTTTTTCGCGAATCCATTATACATCAGAAAGTCCTGTACTATATAATTTTTATGAAAAAATAGTAAAGTGGTGTATAAGCTAAAATTTGCATTTTAATTTTCACCCTCAAGTGGTATATTTATATCAGCCATTGCACTCATGAACATGTAACATTCTCACAAAGTGTGGAGAGGAGTGAAAATAGCATTAATGGATATAAAAGATGAAGATTTGACGGTTATTTTGGATAAAATTACGGCTCTAAGACATAAGCTTCATAAGATTCCCGAGGCCTCCATGAAGGAATATCGGACGAAACAGGAAATTATGGATTTCATATCTGATAACACAATGCTTGGATTAAATGATTGCGGCGCATGGTTCTATGCGGTAAAAAAAGCGGACGAACCGACTTGGAAGGAGGCAATCGCTTTCCGCGCGGACATGGATGCGGTGTGTGGAAAGGACGGAGTTCCCGGACACTACTGCGGACATGACGGGCACAGCAGCATACTTGCGGGACTTGCAATGGTGCTCGACAGGGCAAAGACGGACAGGGATGTGTACTTTATCTTCCAGCCTGGTGAGGAGACGGGGGAAGGTGCAAAAATCTGCTCAGAGCTTATCAATGAGAAGTGCATCGGGGAAATTTACGGACTTCACAACATACCCGGACATGCCATAGGTAATGTGCTAGTCAGCGGAGATACATTTGCATGTGCCTCGACGGGACTTGAAATTTCCATGCACGGAACTCCGAGCCATGCGGCATATCCGGAGGCGGGAAAGAACCCCGGACCTGTGCTTGCAAAGCTTTTGCTCGATATTCAGGCACTCACACAGGAGGTCAATGAGAAAGAGGGCTTTGTACTCATGACACTCATTGGAATGGAAGTCGGAAGTGCAAGCTATGGGGTGGCAGCTTCCGAGGGTGTACTCAGACTTACGGTAAGAGGTGAGAGGGAGGCTGTGTTTGACAGCTACTTAAGAAGGATAAATGAGCTTGTGGTTAGCGCGGCAGCAGGTGAGGAAATGAGCGTCGATATAGAGGAGATAGAACGCTTTCCGGCGACCGAAAATCATCCTGAGAATGTGCAGAGGCTTATTGAATGTGCGGACAGGCTCGGATTGAAGGTTGAGAAGCTTGCCAAGCCTATGAGATGGTCAGAGGATTTCGGATGGTATCTGATGAAAACCGGAGGTGCGTTTTTCGGTGTCGGCGATGGTGAGAATTATGCACAGCTTCATACAAAGGAATATGAATTTCCGGATGAGATTATGAAGAACTCTGTCAGACTTTTTGCAGGTTTAATTTAATATCATCTGTCCGATTAAGTCGATTATGATGTTGATAGACTATAGGCAGGCAGCGAAGCGGAATGCGGATATCATAGATGGAAATATTATAATGTGAAATTAAGACTAAGTGGTATATAGGAGAGCTTATGAAAATAAAACAGGTTATTCGGGAGCATAGAAGTATTGCAATATTGTTTGGATTCGAGTTATTGGTGTTGATATGGGCTTTTTGTCTGTTGTTTGGTGAGCGCACGGTTATTGATATTAATCCGGAAAACGCGGACTATTTTAATTCGTGCACAATCAACGATGGTAAACTGCAGATAAATCAAT
>ERZ791734.730-NODE-730-length-39170-cov-18.037914_pt1 | contig 39170 bp, 34 predicted proteins | sample MGYA00509953_ERZ791734 | MGnify/ENA primary metagenome ERZ791734 (study PRJEB30046, sample SAMN00792038) | human gut metagenome | study: EMG produced TPA metagenomics assembly of the A metagenome-wide association study of gut microbiota in type 2...
ATCCGGTGATCGTGGATTATTTCTATCATGAGGAAATCCGAGGGACAGAAAATACCGGAAAAAGGAATCGCTTCTAAGTATGTAAAAGCCCGTACAGAATATCTGACTCCGCATACTGTCCGAGAGATTCACAAAACATTGCGAAATGCATTCAATCAGGCAGTCAAGTGGGAATTGATGTGAGAAACCCTGTGGAGCACGCTACGCTGCCGAAGGAAGAATACAAGACCAGAGACATCTGGACAGCAGAAGTGCTCCAGAAGGCTCTGGAGGCCTGTGACGATGATATTCTTCGTCTGGCTATCAACCTTACAATACTCTCCAGGTATCTGACTATTCAAAATTCAATATGAGTAGTTTTGATGAAGAGGTAAAAAAGAAAACGCACGATGAATTATTTCCTATGGATTTACAAAATGCATATAATCTTGGATCCCAATTAAGTCGATAAATTCCCATTTATCGAGCAGTTTAACGCACTAAAGGAGCAACCACCCCGGCTGCTCCTTTTTCATATATCCCCCGAGCCGCAAGGCTCTTTTTTTATGCCCATTTCAAGGAGGTGACGCAGAATGTCCGAGAATTTCGGCTTGAAAATCGGTCTTGAGGGCGAAAAGGAGTTCAAGAAATCCCTCGCCGAGATAAACAATTCTTTCAAGATCCTTGGCTCTGAAATGAAACTTGTGGATTCCCAGTTCGACAAGAACGACAAATCCACAGAAGCCTTAACCGCCCGCAGCGAGGTTCTGAACAAGGAAATCGACAGTCAGAAGCAGAAAATCGAAACGCTCCGTTCTGCCCTTGCAAATGCGGCAGAGTCATTCGGTGAGAACGACCGCCGCACTCAAAGCTGGCAGATACAGCTGAACAATGCGCAGGCGGCTCTCAACGGCATGGAGCGTGAACTGAATTCCAACAACACCGCCCTTGAAAAGGCTGACAAGGGCTTTGGCGATGTCGGAGATGAAGCCAAGGACTTTTCAAATTCCGTCAAGAAAGCCGCCGACACAAGCGAGGACGCTGACGGGAAACTGAGCAAACTCGGAGATACCGCAAAGAAAATCGGCGCGGCTCTCGGGGCTGCTGCAGCGGCTGTTGGAACAGCCTGCGTTGCCGCAGGAAAAAAGCTGTGGGACATGGCGAACGATGTCGGCTCGGCGGGCGATCAGATTGACAAGACCTCGCAGAAAATCGGCATAAGCGCAGAAAGCTATCAGAAGTGGGGCTATGTGTTTGAGCGCTGCGGCGCTGACGTGAACAATCTCCAGACGGGAATGAAAAAGCTGTCCACCGTTATAACTGACGCGGCAGGCGGCTCTGATTCCGCAGCTGAAAAGCTGTCCGCTGTAGGGCTTTCCATTGAAGAACTGAACGGTAAATCTCAGGACGAACAGCTTACCATGGTAATCACGGCTCTGCAAGGCATGGAAGCAGGCGCAGAGCGCACCGCCGCCGCAAACGACCTCCTCGGAAAATCCGCAGTGGATATGGCGGCTGTCCTGAACACAAGCGCAGAGGAAACCGAACGTCTGAAGCAGGAAGCCGAGGACTACGGCATGGTTATGAGCAACGAAGCGGTTGCGGCTTCAGCCGCTTTTGAGGACAGCCTTACCAGGCTGTCGCGCACGGCAGGCGGTCTGAAAAATCGCATGGTGGGTGAACTTCTGCCGGGAATAACGCAAATCACGGACGGACTTGCCGACCTCCTCGCAGGCAACGAGCAAGCTGCGGACGAACTGAAAAACGGCGTTACATCTGTTATCGACACTATCCGGACGCTGATTCCGCAGTTTGCGGAACTTATCACCTCGATCGCAGGAGCAGTCCTCGAAAGCGCTCCGGGTATCATCAAGGCGCTTGCGGACGGGCTTCTCTCTGCTATCTCGGAGCTTACTCCGACACTCGCTAAAATCGTGACCGAGATAATCTCGGCTCTGGTGGGACTTCTGCCGCAGATAGTTTCAGCCGGAGCGGATATTCTGCTGTCGCTCATCAAGGGCATTGCGGACGCGATTCCGCAGCTTGTTCCGCAGATAGTCGCTGTTGTCGTGGAGATAGTGAAAACGCTTGTGGACAATCTGCCGCTTATTTTGGACGCAGCTTTACAGCTTATAACGGGACTTGCGCAGGGCATTTTAGATTCACTGCCAGTTCTTATTGAAGCCTTGCCGCAGATAATCACGGTAATCGTGGACTTCCTCATCGGCGCGATACCGCAGATAATCGAAGCGGGAATACAGCTGCTGACGGCGCTTGTGACGGCTCTGCCGGACATCATCGCGGCAATCGTGGAGGTAATTCCGCAGATAATTGACGGAATAATCAAGGCGGTGATTTCCGCTATTCCGCTTATCATCGAAGCAGGAATAAAGCTGCTCATCGCGCTTGTGCAGAACCTGCCGACAATCATCACGACTATTGTTGCGGCTATTCCGCAGATTATTTCAAGCGTTATAGACGCAGTTGTCGGAGCTATTCCGCAGCTCGTTGCGGCGGGTGTTCAGCTGTTTATTGCGCTGATTGAAAATCTCCCGACCATAATCGTGGAGATAGTCAAGGCGATTCCGCAAATCATAACCGGCATTGTTGACGCATTCGGCAGCTACTTTGGCAAGATGGCAGAGGTCGGCGGAAATCTGCTGAAAGGTTTGTGGCAGGGCATTTCTGACGCAGGCGCTTGGCTCTGGAATCAAATCAGCGGATTTTTCGGCGGCATTGTGGACGGAATCAAGGACTTCTTCGGAATACATTCGCCGTCAAAGCTGTTCGCCAATCTCGGCGGCTTTATGGCTGAGGGGCTTGGCGAGGGCTTCGGCGATGAGATGAAAGACGTTTCAAAAAGTATGCAGAACGCTATTCCGTCAGATTTTGACCTCGATATGAACGGCATGGTTTCGGGCTTCAACGGGGTACAGACGCAGGCGTTTGATGTAACAATTCCGCTTAGTATTGACGGAGTTCCGCTGACTAAGGTAATATCCCGAATACAGTGGAATCAGAACAAGGTGACGGTAAGGAATGCGGGGGCGGTATAATGGTACAGATAATTGTAACCGAAAACGGAAATGTTCGTGGTGTGTTTACACGGGTGATTTCAGCATCGCTTACCGACAGCTTGAACGGAGAATGCACATTTCAATTTTCCGTAATGTCCTCGATGGCTTCGGAGATATTCACGGGGCTTGAGGTACAGCTGAAAAGCGACACTCTGAACTACCTTTTCAATGTAGTGAAGGTGTCGAAATCCCTTTCAAATGGCATTGCGATTTGCACCGTGGAGTGCGAACACAAGTCCTATGAACTTAACAATGACGAATACAAACTGACTGAATTTGACTTTGAGGGCGCTCCGGGTGAGTGCCTTATTTCTTTGCTGCAAGGCACATCACTAACCGCCGGAATTTGCGACCCGACCGTTCCGATAAAGCTGAAAATCAATCGAGAATGTACCCGCAGAGCCGCCTTAATGCAGCTAATTGCACTTTGCGGAGGTGAGATTGAATACAACGGGAACGAGATAAATATCCGCTCCCACAGAGGTTCAACGGAGTATATCGGGGTTATGGACGGTCGGAACGTTTCCGATTTGACGATGGAAACCGACAGCCGTTCGGGAACTACAAACTACGGCCTGACGCTATATAAGAACGTCAATTTCTCGGTCGGCGATAACGTGCAGATAGTATTCCACCCATTCAACCTCAATGTGAATACCCGCATAATTGCCATGAGTTTCAATCCGTACAACCGCCGTGAAATTTCAATCGAGGTCGGAGATTACCGTCCGAGCATTTCTGACAATCTCTATCAGATGGAGCAGAAAACGAACGAGATACGCAAAGATGTTGGTGAATCCACAGCTGAACTGAAAACCGCGACAAACAGCGCGGATATTACGGTTACGGAGAAGTCACAGCGGCTGTTCCGAATTACTTACAATGCGATTCAAGCGACATACGCGGCATTCTGCTCGACCGTGAAATTCGTGATTTCAGCCGCAGGAACTCTCGCATTCATTCTGAAAAAGAATGAAAACGAGGTCATGAGGTATGAGGAGTATTTCAGCGAGGGTCCGCACACAAAGACTTATACATACCCGTTCACATCGGAGGTCGGTCAAAATACAATGTCGCTCAGCGTGGTTTCGTCTGATGGCGCAGAGGGCAAATTCCCGAAAATGCAGACCTGGGGCTATGTAATGGGCGCTTACCTTGCAGGAGATACACCCTGGGACGGTTACATTGAGGCACGCGAGGACGAGGTTCGTTTTACCATGCGCCGAACCGTCAGAAAGAGCATTGTGCGTACATCGGATACTCTGCTGTTTGAGATACTAAAATCGCACAAGTTCAAGTTCAGCGAACCTGTGTCCGTTTTCATTAAACGTGAGAGGGAAAGAAAAACGCTTGAACCCACCGTCAGAGCGATATTCCCTGACGCATGGAGCCCGAAAATAATCACCCCGCCGCCCATAACAGTGGTGAACGTATCGAACAGAAAGCTGTATATTGAACTGCGAAATCCTGTCAAGGCAGAGCGCATTGAAACCACGGCATTCACGATGATAGTCACCACCGAAAAGGAAACAGTCCGCTTGCAGCCGATTTCCGCTGACTTCGGCGTGGGTGATTTCGGCAGTACGATTTGGCTTGCGTTCGGCAGTTCCGTGATGAAAGACAGCGTTCAGAGCATAACGTTATTGTATGACGGCGAGGCTGGAAATCTTGTTGATGTGCTTAACAATGCGCCTTGCGGCAGTTTCCAGACATCGTTTATTTATGTACCATTTGAGGAGGAAGAAACATGATAAAAGGACGTGCGACCATTCAGCTTTTTGATGAAAAGACGGGCGAGGTAGTCCGTGAACTACATGAGGAAAACATGATAACCAACGCAGTGGACACGATTCTCAACCCGCCCGATTACATCGAAATCGGCATGGATTCCGACAACGACCGCAGCTTTAATATGCTGCGTGATTTTGCGGGAAACATTGCCGATACCGCGTTCCGTGGAATAATCGTCTGCCGCGATAAAATCCCCGAGGACGGCAACAATATGATGCTTCCGTGGACGAATGAGGAGATAGGTCATGCAGGAATCGCCAACACGAACACGGACACAAGCATAGGCACTTACAACGCTAACGAAAGCGGCCGCATTGAGAACGGCAAGGGCTACCGCCATGTGTGGGACTTTGCTTCGGACAAGGCGAACGGCGAAATCAGCTGTATCTGCCTTACCACCAAGGACGGCGGCACAAACGGAATGCACCATTCCTACTGGAATCTGTCATGCGGAGGCACTGACCTTAACAGCAGTTCTCTGGATTCGTTCAGGCAGGCATATCACACTATTGTCGGGCGGTATATTCCGGATTCGCAGTTCAACTGCGGGGTTTTCAAGTGGTTTTACATGGGCAGGCAGACGAATGGAAATGTGCGGATCCTCGGGAAGCATATCCATGACGGGTGCATTTATGAGGTCATTATGTTCGACCCTATGTCGATAAGCGTAAGCACGGAAAAGCCGTTCTGCGGCATTATAAGCATGAAGAAAGTTATAGAGCTGTTCCCGGCTGCGGAGCGTATTCCTAATTCGACCTATGATAACAGCTATCATCACGGAAGTTATTTTTACGACTGTAACACTACAAATGCGGACTATGTACCGCAGGAGGAAAAGGAAAAGCTGCGGCAGAATTGGGAGGACGACCCACAGTGGCTTGCGTATTTTCCGTATGTTATCGGCGATAAGATACATATTGTTGCGACCTCACGCTGCCATATCCATCACTATATTTTCAGGCTGTCCGATTATTCTCAAGTTTCAAAGAAAACCATCGAAACCGACACGTTGCTCCAAATGTACGGCGTGGGATTTAAGTATGAGAGAATCAACAATTCTTCACCGCAGTACAGATGGTTTTACGGCGCGGGTGTGAACGGCGATTACTGCAATGCGCTGAGCGCGTTTGAGTGGGACGATAAGTACTTCGTCATTACTAAATATCCGCTGATAAATGGTAGCGAAGTCACCACGACCAACAATTTCGGTCAGCTTAGAGTATTCACAAAGGACGGCAAATCCACGGGCAAGACATGGCAGTATGTCGCTGACGGAACGCTCACAAATATGACGGCGGCGAGCTTCTGGGGATTTTATGTTGACGAAAAGACGAACACTCCGCTTGTGATTTGCGACAGCTGCAATATTTCCTATTCACTGCTTGCCCTTGAGATAATCAAAAGCGGCGATGATTACGGCAGATACAGAATGCGGTTCTCTGCTCCGACTTATGGAAACAGTTATCTGTATTCGTATGCGAATATCATCAAGACGGACGGACTTAATCTGCCGCTTTATATACTGCCGTACTATCCGTATTCAAGCGGCAGTCAGCATTTCTTCGGCTTTGCGCTTGGGATATGCAAGCTGTGTCTTACCACAATAAACAACCTGTCTGAGCCGGTGCGAAAGCTGGACGGGCAGGTCATGAAAATAACTTACGATATCGTTGACGAATGATTGGAGGGTTTATTATGAGAGAATTCTGGAACACAATTCAGCTTATTTTTACGGCGGTCGGCGGGTGGCTCGGCTGGTTCCTCGGAGGGAGCGACGGTTTGCTTTTTGCGCTTATTGCCTTTGTGGTTATCGACTACATAACGGGAGTGATGTGCGCTGTTGCTGATAAGAAGTTGTCGAGTGCAGTCGGGTTCAAGGGTATCTGCAAGAAAGTGCTCATTTTTGCTCTGGTGGGCTTGGGGCATATTCTTGATACAAGAGTAATTGGCGCAGGATCTGTTCTGCGCACTGCGGTGATATTCTTCTATCTGTCGAACGAGGGTATTTCGCTGCTTGAGAACGCCACTCACCTGGGTCTGCCTGTTCCTAAGAAGCTGAAAGATGTGCTGGAGCAGCTGCACAAGCGTTCGGAAAAGGAGGAAGATGATGAAGATTAAAGGTGTTGATTTAAGCTACTGCCAGGAGGGCATCAGCTTTCCTGCGCTGAAACAGGCGGGCGTGAGATTTGCTATTATCCGTGCGGGTTTTTCCACCAAGAAAGATGTTACTATGGATAAGTTCGTGGCGGACTGCAAGAATTACGGTATTGACTACGGATTTTACTGGTACAGCTATGCTATGAGTATCGAGCAGGCACAGGCAGAAGCCGAAAAGTGCATTGAGGTAATCAAGAACTTATCTCCGACGTATCCCGTATTCTTCGACATGGAAGAAAAAAAGCAGATCAGCGGTCTGAATACGGACACACGCACAAAGATGGCGATTGCTTTCTGTGAAAAGATAAGACAGGCGGGAGTCAAGCCGGGAGTTTATGCAAATCCGTTTTTTATGGAGAACTATTACGACAAGAGCAGGATTGTCGGCAAGTACGACATCTGGCTTGCTCACTGGACGGAAAGTCAGGATAAACCGTCAAAGTATGATTACGGTCAGACAATGTGGCAGTGGGGGCTTGACAAGATTGATGGGTACGATATTGACGGCGATATTTGCTTTTTCGATTATGCAAAATCCGCTCCCGAAAAGAAAACCGTTGATGAACTTGCCGATGAAGTTATTGCCGGCAAGTGGGACAATGGCGCGGAACGTGAAAGATTGCTTACCGCCGCCGGATATGACTACAATGCGGTTCAGAAAAGAGTGAACGAAATACTCAACAAGAAAACCGTTGACGAGATTGCAAACGAGGTTATTCGTGGCGAATGGGGCAACGGCGCTGAACGCAAGAAAAGACTGACTGCTGCGGGGCATGATTATTCGGAGGTTCAAAGAAAGGTTAATCAGCTGATAAAATAATGAAATTAAGCCGTGGGTATTCGGATAATTCCGAATGTCCACGGCTTTTTTAGTTCTAAATATTCCTGTTTCTGTCCGTATACCTTTAGATGTATTAGTGACATTTGCACTTCGGATTATGCCGTTTTCTTTTGCCTATAGATACATCAGATAACAGGAGGTGTCTATTGTGACAGCAGAACAGAAAGTGGGTATTGATATCAATACTATAAAGGAAGAAGACATTCAGCGTGATTTCGACTATTATATGGCGCAGCGTGTCGCAGAGCAGTTGAAGAATGCCGGACTTATTTCTATTGACGAATTCGACAAACTGACCGCTCTTAACCGCCGTACTTTTTTACCTATGAATGTCGAGATATTACCGAAAATACGTTGATTATATCTCGGTTTAGAGTTAATATGTCAACACTGAAGAGAGGTGAAAAAAGTGAAAACTGTAACAAAAATTGAAGCCAACCAACGTACTACGGGCTCTGAGAAGAAGCTCTGTGTTGCGGCATACTGTCGTGTGTCGACAGATTCTGACGATCAGCTTGAAAGTCTTGCTGAACAGAAAAAGCACTATGAAACCTACATTCAGGCGCACGAAAACTGGAATTTCGCAGGCCTATACTATGATGAGGGAATAAGCGGTACTAAAAAGGAAATGCGCTCCGAACTTATGCGATTGCTTTCTGATTGTGAAGCAGGTCAAATCGACTTTATCATCACAAAGTCCATAAGCCGATTTGCGAGAAATACCACTGACTGCCTTGAAATGGTGCGAAAGCTGCTTGCAATAAATGTAGCAATATATTTTGAAAAGGAGAATATCAACACCACTTCAATGGAAAGCGAGCTGGTGCTTGCGGTTCTCAGCAGCCTTGCAGAGAACGAATCAGTGTCAATATCCGGTAACGAAAAGTGGTCTATAAGACAGCGGTTTCAGAGCGGTACATACAAAATGAATCCGCCGCCGTATGGTTACAGGTGGAACGGCGAACAGCTTGAAGTAAATAATAACCAAGCGGAAATTGTTAAGCGCATTTTTGCTGAATTTCTCTCGGGAAAAGGAGTAATGCACATTGCAAGAAACCTGGATTCGGATAATATTGTCCCTGCCCGTGGAAAGCACTGGTGTCAGTCAAGTATTCTCAGAATTCTGAAAAATGAGAATTACACAGGCAATGCAGTATTTCAGAAAACCTTTACCGATGAGTCCTTTCGTCGCTGTGTGAATTACGGGCAGTTGGATAAGTATCTTGTTGCTGATCATCACGAGGGGATAATCAGCAAGGCTGACTTTGAATCAGCTTCTGCTTTGATAGACAGACACTCCGTTGAAAAGAATGTCACTAAAGGCAGCCACAAGTATCAGCTGCGCTATTGCTTTTCGGGAAAGATAGTCTGCGGTGAGTGTGGCGCTACGCTAAAGCACAGAACTCACAGGCTTGGCGGTGAAACGTATGAAGCGTGGTGCTGCAGCACTCACATATATAATAAGGAAAGCTGTTCAATGAAGTTCATCAGGGACGATGACATCAAGCTCGCTTTTGTTACAATGATGAATAAGCTGATTTTCGGCCACAAGCTGATTTTGAAGCCGTATTTGCTGACATTACGCAGTTCGTCAACGGACAGCAGCATTCAGCGAATACAGCAGCTTCGGCTGTTGATCGAACAGAACACGGGTCAGCAGGAAACTCTCACACGTCTTATGGCAAATGGTTTTATTGACAGAGCGCTTTTCGGTCGGGAATTGAACGCAATAATGGCTCAGACCGATGAATACCGCACTGAAATTGATACGCTCAGCAGTTCAGTCACAGGCGATGGCGCAAAGCTGAAAGAAACCGAGCGGCTGATAAAACTGGTCGAGCGTGAGAGAATATTCACGGAATTTGACGCAGACTTGTTTTCAAAACTGGTTGACCGCATTTGTGCATTTTCTCGCAATGAGATCGGTTTTGCGCTGAAATGCGGTCTGACACTCAGAGAAAGGATTGGTGAGTAGAGTGGAGCATATTCCTTACGGCTATCGCATTGAGAACGGAAAAGCAGTGGTTGATGAAACTGCGGCGTGGAGAGTGCGGCAATTATTTGAAAACTACCTCGGCGGCGATTCGCTGAAAAAAGCGGCCGAAAACGCAGGTATCACAGGAAATCACGGCACTATCAAGCTAATGTTGCAAAATCGCCGCTACCCGGGAGATGACTTTTACCCTCCGATAATCAGCGAGGAGATGTTCAATGCTGCAGCAGAGGAGCTTCAAAGCCGTGCTGAACGGCTCGGCAGAAACGGTCATGTAAGAAAAGAACGGTCGGTGAATGTCCCTGTGCGGTTCACTTTTATAAGCGCAGAGGATTATTTCGAGGACCCTGTTCAGCAGGCAGAATATATGTATGGATTGATAAAGACAGAGGTGACGAACATTGAGTAACATAACGATAATCCCGGCAAGACCCCAGCGGGCTAACTCACAGCAGAATGAAACGGAAAAACCAAAGCTGCGAGTAGCTGCGTACTGTCGCGTCAGCACGGACAGCGATGAGCAAGCGACCAGCTACGAAGCTCAGGTTTCGCATTATACAGAGCAGATCACCCGAAACCCCGAATGGGCATTTGCGGGTATTTATGCCGATGACGGTATCTCCGGCACGAATACCAAAAAGCGTGATGAATTCAACCGTATGATAGCCGACTGTATGGATGGCAGAATCGACATGATTATCACAAAGTCCATAAGCCGATTTGCCCGTAACACGCTTGACTGCCTGAAATACATACGTCAGCTTAAGGACAGGAATATCCCTGTGTTCTTTGAGAAAGAGAATATCAACACGCTGGACGCAAAGGGCGAGGTTCTGCTTACGATAATGGCTTCGCTTGCACAGCAGGAATCACAATCGCTTAGCCAGAATGTGAAACTGGGTTTGCAGTTCCGCTATCAGCGTGGGGAAGTGCAGGTAAACCACAGCCGTTTCCTCGGCTACACCAAGGACGAGAACGGCAGACTTGTGATCGACCCGGAGCAGGCAGAGGTGGTACGGAGAATTTACCGTGAATACCTTGACGGGTACAGCAGCGACAAAATTGCCGCCGGTCTGGAGCGTGACGGAATCCTCACAGGCGCAGGTAATCCACGCTGGCACACAAGCACGGTAGCAAAGATACTGCGCAACGAAAAGTACATGGGCGATGCGCTTCTGCAAAAGACATACACGGTGGATTATCTTTCCAAAAAGCGCATAAAGAACAACGGGATAATGCCGCAGTACTATGTTGAGAACGACCACGAAGCGATTATTCCAAAAGATATTTTTATGCGTGTGCAGGACGAACTTGTTCGCCGCAGGCTTGTAAAGGTCAGTCCGAACGGGAGAAAGCACGGTTTCAGCAGTAACCATGTTTTTTCGCAGATGATAGTCTGCGGAGAGTGCGGCGAACTGTTTCGCCGTGTTCACTGGAATAATCATGGCTGCCGTTCTATCGTCTGGCGCTGTCTTAGCCGTTTGCAGCCGACAGGTGTGATTTGTCACGCTCGGACGGTAAGCGAAGAAGTGCTGAAAAATGTGGTCGTGCAGGCATTCAATGAGCTCCTCGGCAGCAGAAGCACCTATCAGAAGCGGCTTCAGGACAACCTTGCAAAGGTACTTTGTGGGTATGAAGATGAGCAGGCTTTGGAGATAGACAAGCGGTTGGCCGAACTTCAGCAGGATCTTATCAACCACGCTTCCCGAAAGGAGGACTACAACGACATCGCCGATGAGATATTCCAGCTTCGTGAGATGAAACAGAAGAACTTCACCGACACCGCCGTCCGTGACGAACAGGTCAAGCGTATCAATGAGTTGAACGAGTTCATTGAGCAGCAGGATTCCGAGCTTACAGATTTTGACGAGAGCCTTGCCCGGCGGTGGCTTAAGGAGATTGTCGTCTGGGACGATAGGTTTTCTGTGGAGTTGAAGTCGGGGGTTGTGGTGGAGGTTATGCTGTAATTAAGTACACCCTCTTGACTGAAAAGCCAAGAGGGTGTACTTCTTCGTGGATTGTAAATTAATATTCTTCAAAGTATGATTTCATTTCAAATTGGTAATCTGCTATTGAATCCAACATTGTATCACAGCTTTCAAAAAAGTTTATAAGTGAAATCATATATTCGAAAACATTTTTTATATCAATATGAGCATTATTAAAAACATATTGTAAGCTGTAAGTAGTAGGATATCTAAATGCAAACCCTTGCCTATCTATAGAATTCAGAAATTGCAAATTCTTTTCAATAACAGTAATTAGATGAATATCACTACTGCTTGTATACTGTATAAGTATTGGATTGATGGCTTTCCATAATTCCATAAGATCGTGTGATTTCCTTTTTGAATACATCTTTGGGTTTGGTGCTTTAATATCAACCTTACAATACAACAGCCTTTTTAAGCATAACTCAAGCGTATTTCTTAAGACAAACAATAACGGAAAACATTTGTCTGGATTACTAATGCTATTGCTATTAAAAAGGAATTCTGCAACGTAACGAAAACCATTTATTTTTACGTAAAACCCATCATCTGTTATAGGTTGCCATAAATAACAATTTCCTATTCCGTTTTCTGCAAGCAGTATAAAATCTGTTGATAGTTTATTATCGAACTCTTCTCCTTCTTTTACTTTTCCTTTTTCAATGATTTTTTTAACTAGATAAAACGCTTGGAGAATATTATTGCCAATTCCGATTATATCTAGATACGAATCCCTATATTTTTCAAGAAAATTTTTATTGAACGGAAATCTAAAAACTTCAGAGTTTCTGTCAATCTGTTCTAAAGAATACAAATAATCTACTAACCATGAAGATTCAATTGAATTTATATAATTAATTTCAGAAGTATTTTTAATTGTTTCAATTAGTAAGTGAAGATTATGTTTGCAGTTTTCAAAAGTAACTTGTATTTGTTTGTTGCTTTTTATAAAAGCACGACATATAATTGATTTTAGCCCTAATTCTATGCTTTGACGAAGAAGATAAATACTTGCCAGAAACCACATATCAGTTTTTGAGTTGTTATTTAAATTACGAACAATTTCACAAAGAGTTTCAAAACCACATTGAAAATATTGGTATGACAGCTTCCTATAGTTTTCATAATGTTGTTTGTTCCATGAAATGGTAACATGATACTGTTCATTTGTAATTTTCCAAAAATCCATTTCATCAGTTGGCCATATGAATTTATCAGTGAGCATTTTTAATTCCTTTCTTCATTGCTTTGAGAAAAATACAAATCCAAGATATTTAGCTTATATCTATCCCGCCCACCATCACACCACTTCCGCACACCCGACTCTCGCCTCGTGTATCGCTGCGAAACTGCTGTCACCGCAGACATATTACCCTATACGCCAAATCACCGTATTCCGCCAAAACAGCACAGCCTGCCCAACACGCACAAACCGCACCGTTAAGCCAACAATCCCGATTTACCCCTCTTTCCTTGACATCGAAACCACGCACTCAACGTGCCTCGTATGCGGGAACATATCAAACGGCTGAATATCGGTCACTGTGTACTTTTTCGTCAGCGTTTTCAGATCCCTCGCCTGCGTAGCCGGATTGCAGGAAATATAAACTATTCTTTCCGGTGCGATTTTTACGAGCGAGTTTAAAAACTTTCTGTCCGTTCCCGTCCTTGCAGGGTCGAGAATCACTGCGTCATAATGCGTGCCGAGCTTTGCCTTCTTTTCAAGAAATTCGCCTGCATCGCCCCGGTTAAAAGCAATGTTGCGGGTAAGTCCGTTTTCGTGGCAGTTCTTTACTGCGTCACGGACGGCTGATGCATTGTATTCAATGCCCTGTACCTGCTTTACATAGTCAGACGCTATTATGCCTATCGTGCCTATTCCGCTGTAAGCGTCAAGCAGAATGTCCTTTTTCGTGAGCTTTGCCGCCTTTATAGCGTAGTCGTACAGCTTTTCGGTCTGTGCGTGATTTATCTGATAGAACGAGTGCGGAGATATTCTGAATCTTTTTCCGCAAAGAATATCCGTAATGTATCCCTCGCCGTAAAGCACCTCGTTATTTTCTCCGAGAAGAAGCATTTCGGGAGTGCGGTTTACCGAGAACGTCACGGTCGTAATATCCGGGAACCGCTTTACAAGCGCTTTCACAAAGTCGTGCTTTTTAGGGAACATTGAGTTTCCGCCGACAAGAGTAACCAGTATCTCTCCGGTATTCTTTCCGACACGGACAAGCACATGACGTAAAAATCCACGCTCCGTACCCTCGTCATACGGATGTAATTTGAACGATCTGAGCAGCTCTCTTATGCCTACTATTATCTCGTCCGCACGTTTATCGTCAAGCATACAGCTGTCAATTCCGACTATGCCGTTTCTGGACGACTGATATACGCCGGAGATTATCCTGCCGTTTCTGTCAGAGCGGAATACCGCCTGCACCTTGTTTCTGTAGTTATACGGGTCGTCCGCACCTATAATTTCAGATACCTTGCCGAAACTGCCGAGCAGCTTTTCGGTATCCTTCTGCTTCCATTCAAGCTGCTGTTCGTATGTCATGTTGGACAGCTGACAGCCACTGCATTTTTTCGCAACGGGACATTTCTTGTTTGCCATTTATATTTCCTGTTCTTTCTCCAAAAATTCTTCAAGACCCTCAAGACGCATTTTCATATCCTTCCTTCCAAGCTCATAAACGCTTTTCAGCCTGTCGGGATTTCTCTCCGTTCTGCTTATCGTTATCGGCTCAGACGGACGGATAATAAATACCTTGCCGCTTTGTTCAAGTTCGCATAGCTTGTCTATGCTTTCGTTGTAGACATTGTGACGGTTTTCAAGCGCATTGCACAAGTCGGGGAATTTACCGTAGAACGAGCGTATCAGCAGCTTGTTCATCGGCTTTTTGCGGTAGTTCATATCACGGGTGAGGATTACCACCTGTTTTTTGTATCCCATTTCGGAAAAATGCTCAAACGGTATGCTGTCGGAAATCCCACCGTCAAGATACGCCCTGCCGTCGATTATAACAGGCTTTGATATAAACGGCATCGAAGCAGAAGCACGGAGCATTTCCATATCCCGAAGTACGCTTTCAACCTTCAGATACTCCGGCTTTCCCGTTTTTACATCGGTCACCGTTGCATAAAACGGCACGCCCGATTTCTGATAGGCTTCGTCATCGAATTTGTCAAGCTCGTTCGGCACTTTGTAATAGGCATATTCCGTGTTGAAAAAGTCACCGCTTTTAAGTAACGGCTTTATCCCCATGTAGTTCCTGTCGCCGTTGAAGCGGCAGTTGTAGCGGATGACCCTGCCGTCCTGCCTTGACAGGAAATTCACTCCGAACACCGCACCTGCCGATGTTCCTATTATCCCGTCAAAATTTATATCATTTTCAAGAAGTACGTCAAGTGCGCCTGCCGTGTACATTCCACGCATAGCGCCGCCTTCAAGCACAAGTCCTGTTTTCATAATGTTCTCCGTTAAATTTATTTGCCGTATTCGTTGTCAAATTCTTGTATTTCTCTAAGCATATCCTCAGTGCTGTCATCGCTCATATCGTACCATTCCATCTTTTTCAGATACTTGCCGAGCCAGCTGTCGTGAAGCGCATTCGCCACGATTCCGACTTCGCTGAAAGAATCGTTACCGTCCCCGATAACAAAAGCAAGCCGCTTATTATCTGTCGGCACTTCTTTAAAATTACACCCTGCAAACGCTTCTCTTACTGTCTTATATACCGCATCCAAATCGTGTTGCTGTAAGCTCAGCACTTTTTCATTATCTATTTCTACCGTGATTTTGTATAAGTAATCCATGCTTGCCGCCTTCTCGTGTAATATATTTTTAGTACCGCCATATTTGACAACATCCGCCCGATACGCTATAATATTCAGTGCGACAAGCGGATGCGCTGTGATAATATTCTATCACTTTTCGATATTATTTGCAATACGAAAAAGTCCGCCCGAAAGGAAATAATAAACAATATGGCTGAAATAATAGATGTTGCCGATATAAATATACCCGAGCTTGAAATATACACTCACCTGACAGATGCACGGCTTCGCAAGGTGTACGAGTATGAACACGGAATATTCATAGCCGAAAGTCAGACGGTTATAGAAGTAGCCCTTGACGCAGGCTGTAAGCCTATTTCGATGCTCACAGACAGAAAGTATATCAATGACCGTGCAAACGGCATAATAGAGCGGTGCGGTGATATTCCGGTATATACCGCCGACAGTAAGATAATGTCCGGGCTTACAGGCTATGAGTTAACACGGGGAATGCTCTGCGCTATGGAGCGTCCTGCACCGAAAAGGGCAGAGGAGCTTTGCAGAAACGCACGAAGGATTGCCGTACTCGAAAATATAGCCGATGTCAGCAACACAGGAGCAATAATTCGCTCTGCGGCGGCACTCGGCATAGACGCTGTGCTGATAACCCCGTCCTGCTGTGACCCTCTTTGCAGGAGAGCCATAAGAGTAAGTATGGGAACGGTATTTCTTATCCCGTGGGGATATATCGGAGAGGATGAGCATTGGTGGCAATCACACGGCCCCGCTTATCTTAATTCGCTGGGCTTTAAAACAGCGGCAATGGCGCTCACGGATAATTCGGTAAGTATTGATGACAAGACGCTTCAGAGCGAGGAACGGCTTGCTATAATACTCGGCTCTGAGGGCTACGGACTGTCGCAGAAGACTATAGACGGCTGTGATTATACGGTAAAGATACCGATGTATCACGGTGTCGATTCGCTCAATGTCGGTGCGGCGGCCGCTGTCGCATTCAGAGAACTGAGAGTAAGAGAATAATAAAAGGGCTGAATTGCAATCAAGCAGTTCAGCCCTTTTATTATTACATTATGAATATTAAGTTATCTTATAAAATCCGTTCTTACAACCGCACTTGTATCGGGCAGTGCAATGCCGTTCTTTCTGCCAAGCTCAAAGCACTTCATCATCCACGCCATGTTCTTTGCAAGGTTCTGCATTGTCTGCATACCCTCAAGATCCTGCTCGGCTTCACCGGGTACTCTGCCGTATACCATGTTCCAGTAGGTAGAGCCGACAACAGGCATCTGCGCTATGCCGAAATACTTGTTCAGGCAATCGAACGATGCTGAACTGCCTCCTCGTCTTGCAACCGCAACCGATGCACCGGGCTTGAATCTGAAAGCCGCACCGCCTGCGTAGAATGCTCTGTCAAGGAATGACAGGATACGTCCGCTCGGGTGAGCATAATATACCGGTGTACCGAACACAAATCCGTCCGCTTCTTTAGCTTTTGCTATAAACTCATTAACATCGTCATCGTTGAAAGCACAGCCTTTTTCACTGCACTGCCCGCAGCCTATGCAATCTCTGACGGGCTTTCCGCCCATCTGGAATATCTCATATGAAATGCCTTCGTTTTCAAGCGTCCTGCCTACTTCAAGCAGTGCGGCATTGGTATTGCCGTTCGCCTTCGGACTGCCGTTGAGCATCAATACTTTCATTAAAATCGCTCCTTCAAATAATACATTGCAATTTTGCGTTACAGATTATATCACCTTGAATAAAAATAGTCAAGGCAAAATTTACCGCATAATTTCATGCTGTTTATCATTCCGTCATTCCCACAACCTGCCTATACATTTTCTCATCGTCATAAATAAGATAAAAGTCGGTCGGAACAAAGTATCTCTCCTGTAATACCAAGCTCAGTTCATCCGCAAATTTCTCCGTGCTTTCATACTTACGGGTAATGACCTTTTCGCTGTCTGTCGGATAAATTTTAAGTGCGGTATCGTTAAATATTCTCTGCCATAATTCGCTGTGTCTGCCGCAGAAATTGTACTCGGTTTTACCGAACTGAGTTATCATCTGCAACGCCTCGTTTCCGATAAATTCGCTGTTATCGGTGTTGTTTACAATATAGAATATCTGCGCAATATGTTCCTTTACGGGTGTAATTGAACCTGTCGGCAATTCGACACCGTACAGATTATCCCGCAGCTTTTCACATCTGTCCATTTATTCTTCCTCCGGGTAAATTATGCCGTGTTCCTGCCGGAACCTTGTCATTATCTTCATAACATCGGCGGTGTAGTCAAGGCACATTACGTTTTTGTCGCCGTTTACCGCCTTTTCCATATCGGTTATTTCATAGTAAAGCGCATCGGAATTTTCGCCTGCGCTGACAAGCTCCGTCCTGCCGTCTGTATAGGTTATTTTTGCTTCCCACGCTCTCGGATATTCCATGATTTCGATATAGCCGTTTTCGCAGGAAATCATCGCACGCTTGGGCTGTTTTGAATGGAGCGACAGCATAACGGTTGCCAACTGCCCCTCCTTATCCGACAGTAAAAGGCTCGCCTGTTCATCAACTCCCGTCGGTGCGGTTTTAAGCTGTGACAGTATATTATCCGGCTTTGAATCGAAAAACCAACGGATAACCGACAAGGCATACACGCCTATATCAAGCATTGCACCGCCGGCAAGGCTTCTGTTGAAAAAACGGTTTTTCATATCGTATTCCTTAAAGCTACCGAAATTCATTGTGATAAGATTCACCCTGCCGAGTGTGCCGCTTTTCAGAATTTCATTCAGCTTTTTATATATCGGCATATGATAAACCGTCATTGCTTCACCGATTATAACGTTATTTTGTTCTGCGAGTGTAATAAGCTCACCGAGTTCGTCACTATTCAATGTTATCGACTTTTCAACAAGAATATGCTTTTTGTTTAAAATTGCTTTCTTCATAAAGCCGTAATGCGTGTTATGCGGAGTGGTGATGTAGATTATATCGACATCGGGGTCGGTGAACATTTCATCATAGCTGTCATACACCTTGCCGATATTATATTTTTCTGCAAAAGCCACAGCCTTGCCGTGCGTCCTGTTACCTACGGCAAACAGATTTCTTCCGTTTTTCTGCAAAGTGGCGGCTGTTTCGTTTGCGATAACGCCCGTGCCGAGTACCGCCCGGTTGTAGTTTTTCATAATATGCTCCTTATAAAGCCGTAATGCGTGTTATGCGGAGTGGTGATGTAGATTATATCGACATCGGGGTCGGTGAACATTTCATCATAGCTGTCATACACCTTGCCGATATTATATTTTTCTGCAAAAGCCACAGCCTTGCCGTGCGTCCTGTTACCTACGGCAAACAGATTTCTTCCGTTTTTCTGCAAAGTGGCGGCTGTTTCGTTTGCGATAACGCCCGTGCCGAGTACCGCCCGGTTGTAGTTTTTCATAATATGCTCCTTATAAAGCCGTAATGCGTGTTATGCGGAGTGGTGATGTGGATTATATCGACATCGGGGTCGGTGAACATTTCGTCATAGCTGTCATACACCCTGCTGATATTGTATTTTTCGGCAAAAGCCACAGCTTTGTCATACGTCCTGTTACCTACGGCAAACAGATTTCTTCCGTTTTTCTGCAAAGCGGCGGCTGTTTCGTTTGCGATTACACCCGTGCCGAGTACCGCCCGGTTGTAGTTTTTCGTAATATGCTCCTTTTAGATACAGCGGTTGAAAACAAAACTTCCGCCGGCGGTTTTTATATGCCGTCAACGGAAGCTTGTCTGTTTAAATGTGTTTTGTACTCCCGTCAATAATTCTCAGCGTGTATTTCAAAGTAGCTCTGCGGATGATTACAAACGGGGCATACATCGGGAGCCTTTGTGCCTACTACGATATGACCGCAGTTGCGGCACTCCCACACCTTGACCTCGCTCTTTTCAAATACCTGTGCGGTTTCTATGTTCTTTAACAGTGCACGGTATCTTTCCTCGTGGTGCTTTTCAATTTCGCCTACCGCCCTGAACTTAGCGGCAAGCTCAGGAAACCCCTCTTCCTCGGCTGTCTTGGCAAAGTTTTCGTACATATCTGTCCATTCGTAGTTTTCGCCGTCTGCGGCAGCCTCAAGGTTTGCTTTTGTATCGCCTATTCCTGCAAGCTCCTTGAACCACATCTTAGCGTGTTCCTTTTCGTTATCCGCAGTTTTCAGGAAAAGGGCGGACATCTGCTCATAGCCCTCTTTTTTCGCTACGGATGCAAAATATGTATACTTGTTTCTTGCCTGAGATTCTCCTGCAAACGCTTCCTGAAGATTCTTTTCGGTCTGTGTGCCTGCATACTTGTTTTTAGCCATTTTTTCATCCTCCTGTATTGCGGCTTGCTTACAATCAAGAATTGCCGTTTATTTACTTTGATTATAGTACGGGGGCAGAGATTTGTCAATAAGGCTATGATGCAAAAGATGCTTCTTGACAAAAGATTTTTGCCTGTTTACAATAAATATATCTTATTATGTTATGAAAGGGAGATTTGATGGCAGAACCGGTTACGGCAAGGCAAAACGCTATTTACGATTGTACACATATATATCTTGACGCTTTCGGCAAAAAAGGACCAATCGGAGATTTGTACAGCAAAGCGGTTGCGGAGTATCTTGAACGGTTTACAAAAACAGAAAATTGTTTTATGTATACGTTGATTGAAAAAGATGTTATAGTCGGATTCCTGACAGCCTGTGAGATCCCCGGAATATTATCAAGGAGTATCAAAATTGATACGGTTGCCATTGCACCTGAATATCAGAATAAAGGCTATGGAACTGTTATGATGAACGAATTTTTCAATATGTTTGAAAATGCCGTGTTTTCTTTAGAAACCATAAGAAACAGCATTTCGTATAAACTGTACAGCAAAGTCGGATTCAAAGAGGTAAACGGATGTTTATCTATGTGTAAATATGACAGTAAATAAACCGCCGCAGACAGCAACCATTTGTCTGTCTGCGGCACTTGAACGGATAGTTATTTCATCATTTTTCTTTTTCAAACAGAATTACTTCCTTTTAGTTGCAATTCAATAAAGACTTGCTTAACAAGGTTTAATCCGTCCTTATATTTCTCGTGGCGGTCAGCCCACCGTACAAGCTGCCAAAAAGAAAATGTTTCATTTGGCTCAATAATCACCTTATTGATTGTTCTTGCGGCAAGTTTAAGATTATGTACCTTGTTAATTTGATATTTCATATCAAATCCACTGTTTTCATTCATCATAAGTGATGAAGTTTCAAATACCGTATTAGGCAATAGTGCCTCAGATTTATTTTTGGCGTATTTGTTTCCGTCTATCAGCATTTCTAAATAGAACAGTTTTTTCCTTTGCCATTTACGGATAGGAAGTAAAAAGGGAAACACCTGTGTCAGTCTTTTTCTTTTCATAAATTCACCCTCTTAGTTTGTTTCTCCCAGATATTCTTCAAGGCATATTCCTCGTTTGTATATTTCGGTAGCCGCATTAACACCGACATATCGGTAATGCCATGGCTCGTTGGCTATACCTGTGATTGCAACTTTATTCTCTGGATAGCGATATATAAACCCATAGCGATAGGCATTTTGAGCGAGCCAGTTATAAACCTCATAACCATATGAATTTATGCCATCAGCATTTATATCAACGCCAAGACCAAGTTGATGTTCACTTGTTCCCGGAATAGCAACCCAGCGTTCTGTTTCTGTTTTTGCGTCGGATTCAGAATATCCTTTTTCAATATACTCCGCCATTGATTCATCGTATATTTGCTGTTGCTCCTGCTCTGTTCTGTAGCCGGAGGCAACAACAGGATATACACCATCATCCCTCATATCATCAAACATTTTCTGAAGCTGAGGGTATATTCTGCTGTCCACGCATTGTCCGTTTGATAGTTCTGTTAAATCGATTTCACTGTCAGTTTCAAGGGGATGCCATTTATTCACCAGTATCAAGCACCATTCTCCATCTGCTTCATTTTCATTATCAAAATCAATGGAAGGCAATGATGCCTTGTTGTATATATCTGTCCCTGCAAAACGCTGAACAAAGATGCAGGCTAATGCTATCAGTAAAATCAAGATGCAGATAAATAAGTGGGGACGGCGTTTCTTGGTTTGTTGGGTATGAGTTGACATCGTTTTTCCTCCCTGATAAGCTAAAAAAGCACGCTTGCTTTTGGTACTGTAAGTGTACCAAAAGCAAGCGTGCTTTTTTTTCGTTTCCCCACAAGAGTTTCCTATGTTTTCCTGCGGAATTTCTTACGATTTTCCTACAGGAGCGGAAGAATGACTGTAAATTCGATTTGCTCATTTTCACTTTTTGCGGTAATTGTTCCGTTATGAAGCTCAACGATTTCTTTTGCAACTGCAAGACCCAATCCTGCACCTCCGCTTCTGGAACTTCGTGCAACATCAAGACGATAAAACTGTTCAAAAATGCGTACAAGCTTTTCTTTTGGAATGGTATTGCCGCAATTGGTAAACTGAATACACAAATTTTCACCGTTTTGTTTTACAGCAATATGAATCGTGCTGTCATCAAAGCTATAATTCACTGCATTTCTCAGCAGATTATCAAAAACACGCTGCATCTTATTGACATCGCACTTTATCATAGTGTCTGGGGCTATTTCAAGCTCACATTTTAAATTCTTCTCTAAAAGCATTGGTTTGAATTCGTATATAAGCTGTTCAAGCATACGGGTCAAATTGACCCTGCTGTACTCAAGAGTGATATTAGAAAGATTAAACCGCGTGATTTCAAAAAATTCGTTAATTAAATCCTCAAGATGTTCTGCTTTTTCCAAAGAAATTGACAAATACTTTTCTCTTAATTCTTCGGAAATTTTGTTTTCGTCCCGCAGTAAAGTTAAATACCCAATTACTGAGGTGAGTGGGGTTTTCAAATCGTGGGCAAGATAAACAACAAGGTCATTTTTCCGCTGTTCTGAAAGCTCTGCTGCCAGTTTTCGTTGTTCAAGAGTATGCTTAATGTGATTGATTTTCTTTTCGATTGCAGTTAATTCAGAAGGCAAAACAATATCTCCTGAATTTTCTTCTATCAGAGCATCTATACTACGGTTAATTTCTTTGAAATACTTGGAAAATTCATTTAGATAAAAGCGCAAAATAATTGCAAATAACAGTAAGGAAAGCACTACGAAGAAAAGACTCATATAATCTCTAATATATATTGAATATACATTATAAGCTCGGTCATAATCATGGTAGACAAAATTATCCAAAAAACCCACAAAAGTGTCTGCTATGTGCCCTTTTAAAAATAGAGAGTAGAAGGCTGCTAAAAAAGCAAACGCAAAAAACAACATTCCAAAAATTCTAATCAATAATTTGTTTTTAAGAAGACGATAATCATCTCTTTCGCTATTTCTTTTATTTTTCAATGGTATATCCCACTCCCCACACAGTTTTTATAAATTTCGGTTTTTTTGCAGGCTCATTAAGCTTTTCCCTCAATCTTCCGATATGAGCCATAACAGTATTATTGTTATCAAGGAATTTCTCACCCCAAATATTTTCAAACAATTCCTCAGACGAAATAACTTTTCCTCTGTTCTCACACAAGTACCAGAGGATAGAAAACTCAATAGGTGTCAAAGTAACCTCTTTTCCATACAAAGTACATTTGTGAGTATTCTTGTTTATAATAAGTCCTCTTACATCATGTTCTGCAATGGGAGCATCTTTTCCCTCGGTATTAGCCGCATTATTATAACGAACATAACGACGAAGCTGTGTTTTTACTCTTGCTACAACCTCCAAAGGATTGAAAGGTTTTGTAATGTAATCATCAGCTCCGATGGTAAGTCCCATAATTTTATCAGTATCCTCAACTTTTGCCGTCAGCATTATAATAGGATAATAATACTGTTCTCTGATTTTCTGACAAATACGAAATCCATCAATATCTGGAAGCATTACATCTAAAATTGCCAAATCCAAATTTTGTGACTCAATACATTTGAGAGCGTCCATACCATTATAGAATTTATGTACCGTGTATCCGTCATTTTTTAGATATACCTCAATTAAATCGGCTATCTCTTTTTCATCGTCTACAATTAAAATACTTTCATTCATAATCAGTTTTCACGCTCCTTATCAACATCATCTGGTAACGCTTCCATAATATCTCCAAAATCACATTTCAAATATTCACATATCGACAACAAGACAGGTAGCGTAACATTTTGATTTTTGCCAAGCTTAGCTTCTAGTACTCCTTTATCATTTTGTAGGTCACTCGTTCTTTGGGCTTATATTCTTCGGCTCTTTTAGCGATATTATCAAGCGGAACTTTTCCCTCACCCTCGCCAAACTCAACTTTTACGTTGATATGTCCGTCTGGCTTTTTGTGGGAAAGCAGTACTACCGTCTCCACATGGTTTGTGCCGCTGAACATATCCACTGCAACGCACTTGTCGGTGGAGTAGCCGAGCTCGGCGAAACAGGCGCAGTCACGGGCGGCGGTGGCGGCGTTGCAGGAGACCATGACTATGCGGGGGGCGGAGAAGGCGGCTATCTGCTCGCAGGCGTCCCTGCCGCAGCCCTTGCGGGGAGGGTCTACCATTATCACGTCGGGGCGGAGGCTGCGTGAATGCAGTATCCGTGCGGCTTCGGCGGCATCGGCGCAGATGAACTCGCAGTTTGCTATGCCGTTTGCGAGGGCATTCTGCTTTGCGTTTTCGATCGCCTCGGGGACGATCTCGACGCCGATTATCTTCTTTGCCGTGCGTGCCATGGAAAGCCCGATCGTGCCTGCTCCGCAGTACAAATCAAGCACCGTTTTGCCCTTCGGCTCCGCAAAATCACAGGCTGATGAATAAAGCTGTTCCGCACAGGGAGTATTAACCTGATAAAACGCCTTCGGAGCTATGTTTACGGTGATTTTGCACATGATGTCACAAATGTAGTTTTTTGATGTCAATACTATCTCTTCATCGCCTAAAATTACGTTAGTATCCCTGTTATTTACATTGATTACAGAACTTACTATCTCGGGATATTTTTCAAGAAGTCTGTCCGACAGAATTTTAATTTCCGGAACATTTTTTGCTACTACTATGCAAAGACATATTTCTCCGCTGTAATAGCCTTTCCTTAAATATAAATGACGTAATATACCTTTGTGCGTAGTTTCATCGTAAGCAGTCAGATTAAGCCCGGTTGAAATTTTCAGAAAGTCGGCGGTGATTTTCGAAAAAATGTCGGGCTGTAAAAGGCACTTTTCGCAAGGAACTATTCTGTGCGAGTGGAAGGCATAGAAGCCTGCAATAAGATTTCCGTCCTTATCGGTGCCTATGGGTATCTGTAGCTTGTTGCGGTAGCCGTTTATATTGGTGTTGCGGATTATCGGCAAAAATTCGGGCGAAAGACCGCCTATTCTGGTAAAAGCGTCCTTTACGAACTGCTCTTTGGCTCTGAGTTGAGCCTCGTAGCTAATATGCCGCAGAGAACATCCGCCGCACTTAGTGTAAACGGGGCAGTCGGGAGTGACCCTGTCGGGAGAGGGCGTGATGATCCTCTCTATCTTGCCGTAGCAGTAGGTTTTGTTTACTTTCAGTATCTTTACTTCAAGCTTGTCCCCTATAGCAGAAAACGGCACGAAAATAACCATGCCGTCCTTCTTGCCTATACCGGAACATTCGCTTGAAAGAGCCGTTATCTCAATTTCAACGATGTCGTTCTTTTTCATTATATCTGTCCTAAGCTGAGTGCCTTTAAATATGCGTTTATAAAGCCGTCAAGGTCGCCGTCCATAACTGCGCCGATGTTGCCCATTTCGTAGCCTGTGCGGTGATCCTTTACCATTGTGTAGGGCATGAATACATAGGAGCGTATCTGTGCGCCCCAGGCAATCTGAAGCTGTTCGCCCTTGATGTCGGAAATCTTGTCGAGGTGTTCTCTTTCCTTGATTTCAAGCAGCTTTGACTTCAGCATACGCATAGCGTATTCTCTGTTCTGATGCTGTGAACGCTCTGTCTGGCAGGCGCACACGATGCCTGTGGGAATATGCGTGATACGCACTGCGGAGGATGTCTTGTTGACCTTCTGACCGCCTGCACCGCTTGCACGGTAAACGTCCATCTTAATCTCGTCTTCGCTTATCTCAATGTCGATATCTTCATTGATTTCAGGCATTACTTCAACGGAAGCAAAGCTGGTGTGGCGGCGTCCGGAGCTGTCAAAGGGAGATACACGGACAAGCCTGTGTACGCCGTTTTCGCTCTTCAGATAGCCGTAAGCGTTTCTGCCCTCAACCAGTATGCTGGCGCTCTTTATGCCTGCTTCTTCACCGTCAAGGTAGTCGAGTACGGTCACCTTCATACCGTGCTGTTCTGCCCAGTGATTGTACATACGGTAAAGCATCTCGACCCAGTCCTGAGCCTCTGTACCGCCTGCACCTGCGTGGAATGTGAGAATCGCATTATTATGGTCAAATTCGCCTGAGAGAAGGGTAGCGAGCTTCTGCGATTCAAGCTCTGTTCTGAAATGCTTTGCAAGCTCCTGTATCTCGGGAAGCATAGATTCGTCATCCTCTTCCTGAGCAAGCTCGAGCATTGTCATTACATCGTCATAGCTTTCACGGAGCTTTTCGTAGCTCTGTACTATATTCTTATCTTCGCCTATTTTCTGAGAAATTTTCTGAGAATTTTCTACATCGTTCCAGAAATCAGGCTGTGCGCTCTGTTCTTCGAGCTTTACTATTTCTGCTTTGAGATTATCAAGGTCAAGTGCGCCGGCAAGCTCTTTAAGCTCAGGCTCATAGCCCTCGAACTCAACTTTGAGTTCATCATATTCTAACATAGGTTACCGTTCCTTTCAATTTTGCAATACTGCTTTATTATATACCAAAAAAATTTTTTTGTAAAGCCTTGAAATCGTTTTCATTTTATGATATACTCAAATTATTCGGTGAAAACGCAGGTTTTCACAAAATTATTCCGGTAAGCTGTCTGTGAGCGGTGCATAGCGGCAGACGAACGAATTACCGGAAAGGACGGATAAGTCTTAAAAATCAGTATTTCTGAAAAAAGTTGTGTAAGGAGTTTATTAACATGAGCGAGATCAAGAAGATCCACATGGGTCCTGCTAAATGTGCGGTTGACCTTGGCGACGGAAGTGAAAGAGGAGAGTATGTAAACCAGGATTATATCCTGAACAAGCTGGGCAGACCTCACAGAGCGGTAAGCCTTATGTATTGCTATTATCCGCTTGATGAAACATGGCCTGCAAGAGCGAGAAACGCTTTCAAGGACAAGGAAATCACATTCCAGTGGGATTATCCCTATGACGACTATTTTACATATAAGGGCGGTATCGGCGGAACAACCGACGACGAGCCTTTCACCTGTATGCGTGATGTAAGACGTCACGGACAGGACGTTATACTTACGATGACGATAGATCCGAATGTTACGGACGAGCATCTCGAACAGATAGGCAAGGAGCTTTCGACATTCGGCCGTATGCAGCTGAGAATCAACCACGAGGCTACGGGTAACTGGTTCTCGTTTACAAAGCGTGCTACCTATCAGCAGGTGGCTGATTTCTACATCCACGCTCGTGAAGTAATAAAGAAGTTTGCGCCCAACGTACAGACTATTCTCTGTATCGGCGGTGTGGAGCATCCCGAAAAGGGCGAAGAAATCGAGATGGAGAAGGAATTTGCCGACGCTGTAAGAGCAACGGATATATGGTCTGTTGACAAGTACATGGCTCTCCACTGGGGCTGGCCTTTTGACGTAGCGGACGAGGGCGGAAACTCTTTTGGCAGAAGCAAGGTAGCGGATACATATAATCTTACTAAGCTGTCGGAAAAGCGTTACAGAGAGCTTTGCGGCGGAGAAAAGAAGCCTATGGTAATGAGCGAATTCAATGCTGACGGCGATGTAACAGGACCTTACGAGCAGGCTGAAATGGTAAAGGAATTCTGCGATATGCTCAAGAACGACAAGGATCAGGGCTGGTTCAACGGCTTTACATTCTATCAGTTCCGTGACAGAGGCAGACTGGGACTTGAAATTGAGGATCCGAACAATGCGGACTGCGGTATTGAGCAGCCGGTAATGCAGACCTACAAGGAAATTATTCACGACGAATATTTCTATCCCGAAATGAAAAGCGAGGGTGACGCACAGTTCCCTGTAAAATTACGGTGGGGCGGTTCTGAGGACGCTGAGGGTATCGAGATACCTCTGCACTTTGAAAAGAACCCCACATTCTGCGAAATCACATTTGAGGACGAGGACGCAGAGCTTAATCTTATGATGGAGATAAACGGCAAGTGGTTCTACAAGGCACCTCACGCAAAGACGATAGACTTCATGTCGGCATTCTTTGAAAAGCCTCTTGAAAGCGAAGCAGACATGACGCTCAAGATATTTGCGCCTCCTGCAAGCGGTGAGAATGTAAACGACGGCAGTGAGGACTGGATGCTGAACACTTATTCGACTATCACGAAGATGCCGAATATCCGTATAAGATTTGCACCTATCTTAAAGTAAGTGGGCGGCGGGTCGCCGCTGACAGTTCCGCCTTTGGAAATGGTTGAGGTTGGCTTAGGGTGGAGAAACGGCGGGATTAAACAAAGCAATAATCAATAAAAGCGGTTACAGTGATATGCTGTGACCGCTTTTTGCGGCAATGCGGATTATACCTATAAGATAATTGTGCTGACGGAGTGCAATCCCTCAGTCTTGCGACAGATAGGGTTGAGCGAATATTAACGTTGATAAAATCACAAAATGTTGCAATTTATAATAAGAAGTAGCCTTGTCGCAATCCAGCTCCCTTTGACAAGGGAGCCAAGAATATAGTGCATGGCAAGGGATGGTGGGAAAAGGCGGTTGCGGTGGGGTGGAGTGGATGCTGTTAAAACATTATTGCTTTACTACCGGATACCATTTTGACGAGTGCTGAGAATTGAATATAAAGAATCCGCTGTTTATCGCAAATGGCGGATTTTTGTGTTGGAAAATTTTGTAGGGGAGGGGCTCGCCCCTCCCGAAACATCACTGCAATTATCAAAAACAAGTTAATAGAATTATAATGTAAAACGTAACCGCAATTAATCTTTGACGCTTGACAGATTAAAAACGCAGAGAAAATCAATAACTACGATGCAACGGGCGGGGCAGAGACCCCGCCCCTACGAAAAGCGAGTGGGATAGTGCAAATGCAAAACTATATAAGCACACAGACGCTCGCCCTACGAAAAGCGAGTGGGATAGTGCGGAAAATCTAATTGATGGTGCTGACGGAGTACAATCCTTCCGGTAGTCGCCCGAATTTTTTCGGGCGACAGCACCTCACCTTTGACAAGGGACGGGCATGGATGCCCGAAGTTGAACGCCCAGAGTTTCGCAAGGATGCGAAACCAACAGAGCGTTCATATGGCAAGAATGTGGTGCTCAGCGAGGGATAGTGCGAAAAGGCGGTTGCGGTGGGGTGATGTGGGTGCTGTTAAAGAATTATGGCTTTACTGCCGGACACCATTTTAACAAGTGCTGAGAATTGAATATAAAGAATCCGCTGTTTATTGCAAATGGCGGATTTTTGTGTTGGAAAATTTTGTAGGGGAGGGGCTTGCCCCTCCCGAAACATCACTGCAATTATCAAAAACAAGTTAATAGAATTATAATGTAAAACGTAACCGCAATTAATCTTTGACGCTTGACAGATTAAAAACGCAGAGAAAATCAATAACTACGATGCAACGGGCGGGGCAGAGACCCCGCCCCTACGAAAAGCGAGTAGGATAGTGCGGATGCAAAGCCAACTAAGCACACACAGACGCTCACCATACGAAAAGCGAGTGGGATAGTGCGGTTTTGGAAGGGTTGGTGCGAGCGAGGTATAGTGCGGAAATGGCGGTTGCTGTGGGATGATGTGGATGCCGGGACGGGGAAACGATAATATCGTAAAATAGGTATATATATTTGCTTTGTATTTGTTTAATTCCACAAAAAATTCTATAATTATTTGGAGGTTTTGTTGAAAATGATGTGAAAACGTGATATAAATTTGACTTTAGTTACACAATGTGATAAGATAAACCTATATAAAGACGGTCAAAAACCGTATTGTTTATCCTTTGTGTGAGGTAGCGGAATGAAGAAGAACAAGAATGTATATGACGGGGTTGAAATGGTTCCGGAGAACGTTGAAAATACACATAAGAAAGGGAAATCTCTTACCGGCAGAATATTCAGGTGGATGTGTCTTGCGGTTGGCGGTTCGCTTATGCTTGTCTGCACAATCAATATACTGCTGAGCTATACATATCTTAAGCAGGCGCTTGTGAATGAGATGGACGAGGTAGTGCATACCGCATCGAATACTATTTCAAATCAGCTTGAATCTGTTGTAAACGCAATAACGCAGATCTCTGCCGACGCCGATTTTTCTGACGTTGCAGATGTATCTGGGATACGTTCAAAATGTATTTCTGTTGCAAGAGATAATTCTATGTATGTCAAGGTCGATATGACGGACAGGGACGGTAAGGGACTTAACGACGACTCTCTCAACTGGTCGGACGATCCTGCATATCGTGAGGTAATAGAAACCAATAAAGCGGTTGTCGGTGAGCCTTATTTCTACGAAAAGACGGGTAAGGTCGTTATGGACGTTACTGTGCCTATAATTTCAAACGATATAAATAGGCTGCTGAGAGCGGTGCTTCGTATAACAGTTGACGTGAATGTATTCTCGAATGTTATCGGTCAGATTTCAATCGGCGATACCGGCTATGCGATGGTGGTTGACGCAAAGGGAAATATAATCGCACATCCGGACTCGGAACTGATACCGCAGCAGATGAATTATATAAATCTTGCTTCGCAGGACGGCTCATATCAGGCTATGGCTGATTGCGTTTCATCGGCAATTGCGGGTGAATCGGGATTCGGCGAGGTTACGCTTGACGGCGTTTCAAAATATGTCAGCTATGCGCCTATAAGCAATGCGGAGGGCTGGAGCTGTATAATGGTTGCGACACCGTTTGAGCATACGCAGAGCATTTATAATTCTGTTGTTATCGGCATGATTGTAGCGGTCGTATGCTTTGCGCTGTCGGTACTGCTTATAATAACGATAGTGAAAAAGATAATTTCGCCCGTAAAGCAGTGTTCGGACAGAATCGTTACGTTATCGCACGGCGATCTTCACCAGCAGGAACTTGACTTCGGCAAGAAAATTGACAAGGAAATATCTCAGCTGAGCGAAAGCACGAACCTTATCAGCAAGAATATAAACGAGATCATATCCGACATTGACGCTATGCTAAGAACGCTCGGAAACGGCGATCTTACATATAAGCCGGCTGATGTTTATCTCGGTGACTTTGCGCCTATCAGGCAGTCATACGAATCTATAATGATCTCGCTTAATAAGACGATGGACAAAATAAGCAAGGCAGGTCAGCGTGTTGCTACAGGCTCTGAGCAGGTGGCGTCTGCGGCAGGCAGTCTTTCGGGCGGTGCGGCAAAGCAGGCGGCATCGGTCGAGGAGCTTTCGGCATCGCTTACCGAGGTTGCGGAAAAGGTCAACCGTAACGCAGCGAGAGCGGAAAACGCCGCTGAGAATTCGGCTCAGGCTACAAAGCTTGTTGAATCGGGCAACGAACAGATGAACGGTCTGCTTGGGGCTATGCAGGAGATCGGAGAAACATCCGGCGAGATCGAAAAGATAATAAGAGCAATAGACGATATTTCGTTCCAGACGAATATACTTGCGCTTAATGCGGCGGTAGAGGCGGCAAGAGCGGGCGACGCAGGAAAGGGATTTGCTGTTGTTGCGGATGAGGTAAGAAATCTTGCCGGCAAGGTCGCTGAGGCGGCAAGCACAACAACGGAGCTTATCAAGAACTCGATGAAGGCCGTTGAAAACGGAACGATGATTGCAAACAGGACGGCACAGACGCTGACCGAGATCGTCAATACGACAACCGCCACCACAAAGCTGGTAGGCGAGATCTCAACGGCTTGCGCAGAGCAGGCTGAGGCTATAGAGCAGATCAATGTCGGCGTTGATCAGATCTCTTCGGTAGTACAGACGAACTCAGCTACAAGCGAGGAATGTGCGGCTTCTGCACAGGAACTTTCGGTACAGGCAAATCTGCTTGACGAGATGGTATCCGGCTTTACGATCGACGAGGAGCTTGTTACTCGTGAAGAAGTGACGGAGGATGAAGAACCGTCTGAGGAAGAGGAAAACGCCGATAACGGGGAAGAACCCGAATATGCGGATGACGACCCGGACGCTGACGAAAACTGAGTTTCTTAAAACAGGCAACGATATATAACTGATCCCTCCTGCATTATCACGCAGGAGGGATCGTTTTATCAGTATTCGTCTTTTATGCGGAAGTAGGTTTCGTGAGGGTCGGGCTGACGGTCGGCAACGTACATATCGTTTATCACGATGTAGCGGCTGTCCTGAAGGGTCTGTACTACTTTGTCAATGTCCTCCTCAGTGCCTTGCGCCTCCATTTCGACCGAGCCGTCGTAGAGATTTTTTACCCAGCCTGTTACGCTGTAGAGCGAGGCGGCATTCTGCGCCCGGTAGCGAAAGCCGACACCCTGAACTCTGCCTTTGAAGAAAAAGTGCTTTCTGATTATCTTTGTATTCATTTTTGCCTCCGTCAGAATGTGAATATGTCTTTATCAAGCTCTTTCACAAGCTTATCGCTGTAAAGCTCCATTTCTTCTGGGCTTTGTGAGCTAAGAGGCTCGATTATGCCGATTGTCATCATACCTGCCTGCCTTGCGGCTTTGAGAGAAGCTGATACGTCATCGAGCATAATGCAGTTTTCGGGCGGTACGCCGAGCGTTTTTGCGGTATCGAGATATATGTCGGGGTACTGTTTGCCTTTGCCGAAAACGGCGGCGGAGCTTATCGTTTCAAACATTGCCCATAGTCCTGTGTGATGAAGCACGGGGGTGTAAAGCTCGGGGGTCTGTGAGGTGCATACGGCGGTCTTGTAGCCGCTTTTTATCGCAAGCTCAACCGTTTCACGAGCGAAGGGTTTTAGTTTTACGTTGTGGCGGTATTCGTCTATGGCGAGATCTGTCCATTCCTGCATAAGCTGTTCGGGCGTTTCGGGAAGTTTGAAAAGATCTATTGTGTACAATGCTGTTTCGTAAAAAGAGCGGTGGCTGCATTGCCTGCCGTAATCATCAGGCGGAGTTATGCCACGTCTGCGCAGAAATTCCTCGTCAACGTACTGCCAGACGTACATCGAGTCGAGCAGAGTACCGTCAAGGTCGAACAGCACGGCTTTTATATCGTTCATATTCTTCTCCTTTCTGAGCTTCTATATATTGCTATTGTATCACAATAAGGCGGTGGGGTCAATAAGATTTTACGGACGATTTTCGTGTATGCGGCTTGCAAAATGCGTGGATTTATGGTATACTGAATTAAAAGAAATACAGAGAAGAATAAAGGAAAGAAAAGAAAATTGGAACAGACAAAAGAAAACAAGATGGGCGTAATGCCCGTAAACAAGCTGCTTGTTACAATGTCACTGCCTATAGTTATATCAATGCTTATCCAGGCAATGTATAACCTTGTTGACAGCGTATTTGTGGCACAGATAAACCCGGACGCACTGACCGCTGTAGGTATGGCGTTTCCGATGCAGAGCCTTATGATAGCGTTTCAGACGGGGCTTGGCGTCGGAATGAATGCGCTTGTATCACGCTATCTCGGACAGAAGAAGCCTTATGAGGCGGGTCTTGCGGCAACGCATGCGCTTATTCTTACCGCTTTGAACTATGTTATATTTTTAATAGTAGGGCTTACGGCGATACCTGCGTTTTTTTCGATACAGACACATTCTGAAATCATAGCGGGATACGGCGTTGAATATCTGTCAATCGTATGCTGCGGCTCGCTCGGATTATTCTTCCAGATATACGGCGAGCGTATATTGCAGGCGACAGGCAAGACACTGCTTTCGATGGTGTCGCAGATACTCGGCGCGGTCATAAACATAGTGCTTGATCCTGTGTTTATTTTCGGTGTTGATTTTCTCGGAATACCCGCAATGGGCGTTACGGGTGCGGCGATCGCCACTGTAACAGGTCAGATAATAGCGGCGGCGGTAGGATTTTTACTGCACCACTTCCACAACAAAGAATTAAGGCTTGTATTCAGAAAATTCAGACTGAATCCTGGTACGATAAAGACGATATATGCTGTTGGAATACCTTCTATTATAATGAGTGCGCTGGTTTCGGTGCTGACGTTCGGTATGAATATAATACTGAAAGCGTATGAGCCTGCGGCGGCTACGGTATTCGGCGTATACTTCAAGCTGCAGAGCTTCGTGTATATGCCTGTGTTCGGTATGAATAACGGAATAGTTCCTATCATAGCCTATAACTACGGGGCAGGAAAGCCGAAGCGTATAACGGATACGCTGAAGCTCGGTGTTATCTGCTCGGTTGCGATAATGATAGTCGGACTGCTGCTGTTCCAGCTTATACCGGTGCAGTTACTGGGAATGTTCGCTCCGACGGACGATATGATAAGGCTCGGTGAAACGGCGCTCAGAATATTCAGCGTATCGTTTGTATTTGCCGGAGTGTCGATAGTGTTAAGCTCGGGCTTCCAGGCGCTCGGAAACGGCTTTTACAGCATGATAGTATTTATAGTAAGGCTTATTGTGCCGACACTGCCTTTTGCGTGGCTGTTCGGCATTATCGGAGGGGTTGACTGCATATGGTGGTCGCTCCCTGTAAGCGATTTGTTAGGACTTATTGTTGCGATACTCCTTATGCGCAGGATCTATAAGAATGTTATATCGAAAATGTATGACAAACAGGATGAATCCTCGGCACAGGTACAGCAGGCATAAGAATAAAGCACAAACGGAGGAATGATTATGGGAAAAATAATCACTATTTCAAGACAGTACGGAAGCGGAGGAAGCGAGATCGGCAGAAAGGTCGCAAAAGCACTTTCAATCCCGTATTACGACAGGACGATAATTGATGTTACCGCAAAGGAAAGCGGATTTGATCCCAAATACATAGAACGTGCGGAGCAGACAACAACGACCAGTTTTCTTTACAATCTTGCGATAAACGGTATGTACACACAGCCGCTTACCGACCAGCTTTTCTCGGCGGAGTGCAGAGTTATCAAGGCTCTTGCGGATAAAGGTCAGTGCGTTATAGTCGGTCGCTGTGCGGACTATGTGCTGAGGGAGCAGTACAGTACATTTGATGTTTTCGTGCATTCTACGGATGATTTCAGATGCGGACGTATCTGCGAGCATGACAATATAAGCAAGGACGAGGCGCTTTCGATTATCAGACAGAAGGATAAGGCAAGGCGCAGACACTACAAGTATTATACGGAACGTAACTGGGGCGAATCGCTGAATTACGATCTGTGCATCAATACGGCTACCTGCGGTATTGATGAGGCGGCTGAAATAATCGCTAAGCTTGCAGGCAAATAAAGACGTCGCATTCAGCGGCTGACGCCTTTAAGAATAGTAAAAAATCGGCTGTCAATGGTGACTTTCAAATCACATTGGCAGCTTATTTTTTTAAAACAGTTAAACAGAGAAAATATTTGAACAGAAGGAACGGTGAACGATGGAATTTGTAATGCTCTTTTTTTCGGCAATCATCATTGTCTGCATTGTAGGCAATAAGCTGTCGGCAAGGATAGGCGTACCGAGCCTGCTTATATTTCTGGCACTTGGTATGATATGCGGCTCGGACGGTATTCTGAAGATACCGTTTGACAACTATCAGCTCAGCGAGCAGGTGTGTACGGTATGTCTTATATTTATAATGTTCTGCGGCGGTTTTTCTGCCAACTGGAAAGCGGCAAAACCTGTTGCTTTGCGTGCGGGACTTTTATCCTCGCTCGGTACGATAGTTACGGCGCTTATTACTACGGCAGGCTGTCATTTCCTGATAGGATTTGATATAAAAGAGAGCTTTCTTATCGGTGCGGTTATTTCGTCTACCGATGCGGCATCGGTGTTCTCGATACTTCGTTCAAAGCAGTTAAACCTGCGTGGCGGTCTGGCTTCACTGCTGGAAATCGAGAGCGGTTCTAACGACCCGTTTTCTTATATGCTGACGGTCATTGCACTTGCGATAATGGCAGGTGATGATATTTCACAGCTTGGTCTTCTTGCGGTGCTGCAGATAGTCCTCGGTGTTGCGTTCGGCTTTGCAATGGGACTTGCCGCAGTGTTTGTAATGAAAAAGGTGAAGCTGTCGAAAAACAGCTTTGACATAATTTTCATGATGGCGATGATATTTGCGGCATATTCCGCACCTATACTGCTCGGCGGCAACGGATACCTCAGCGTATACATAGCGGGTATCATCATCGGTAACAGCAACATAGGCGAGAATAAGGCGCAGCTTGTACATTTTTTCGACGGAATAACGGGGCTGAGCCAGATAATGCTGTTCTTCCTGCTGGGATTGCTGTCGAATCCTTCACAGCTTCCGGGAATAATACTTCCGGCACTTGCAATATTTGCGGTGATGACCTTTATATCACGTCCTGCTGCGGTGTTTGCAATATGCTCAAAGGGGTATACATGGGCTGACAGGCTGTTTATAGCGTGGTCGGGTCTGAGAGGTGCATCGTCCATCGTTTTCGCAATAATGGCTACGGTGAGCGATGTGTACACGGACAGCAATCTGTTCAATATAGTAGTGTGCGTCTGCCTTATTTCCGTTGCATTTCAGGGAACGTTACTGCCGAAGGTCGCAACGGGGCTTAAGCTTATTGATAACGAAAGCAGTGTATTAAAGACGTTCAACGACTATCAGGACGAAACTCCGCAGTTCAATATGATGCGTATATTCGTATCGGATACTCACACCTGGAACGGACACAAGATAAGTGAGATAGATTTTCCCGATGATTCGCTTGTGCTTATGATAAAACACGGCGACAGCACTATTGTTCCGAAAGGCGATACGGTGATAAATGCCGGAGATGATGTTATACTCAGCATTCCGTCATACAGGGACAGCGGAAATATATTGCTCAAGGAATATGAGATAGGGCCAAAGCATTTATGGAAGGGAAAGACGATAAAGGAGCTTGACCTGCCGACTACGCTTCTTATTATAATGATAAAGAGAAACGGCGATATGGTCGTACCTAACGGAAGCACTGTAATAAAGCAGGGTGATATTCTTGTTGTCAGCGACCAGTCGCATATAGAAGAAAAGAAGAAAAAGGATAAGCACGGCAGTGAAGAGCCGGATAAAAAGCCGGATAAAGCGGCTGAGAATAAAGAATGCGATGAAAAAGAGGGGGAGAAGGTGAGCGTGTAGTGAATATAAAGTGGGATGCGGAGAAATACACGGATAATTTTTCTTTTGTACATAGGCACGGCACAGATGTTTTGAAACTTATTGAGAGGAAAAACGGAAAGGTGCTTGATCTGGGTTGCGGAAACGGTGCGCTGACTAAGGTGCTTCACGACAAAGGCTATGATGTAATCGGAGCGGACGCTTCGGACGATATGCTCGGTGTTGCACGAAAGAATAATCCCGACCTTACTTTTGTAAAGGCGGATGCTACCGATTTTGTCCTGCCCGAAAAGGTTGACGTGGTGTTTTCCAATGCTGTTTTTCACTGGATAGACAGGGAACTGCACCCGAAGATGCTGGGCTGTGTATATAATGCTCTGAATTATGGCGGTGAATTTGTATTTGAATTCGGTGGCAGAGGAAACGCAGAAAAGATACATACTAAACTGGCAGAGGTTTTTGCAAGGCACGGGTATGAATATCATACCGAGTATTATTTTGCAGGAGTGGGCGACTATGCTCCGCTTGTCGAACAGGCAGGGTTTACTGTCAAGTATGCGGAGTTGTTTGAACGTCCGACCGAACTTAAAGGTGACGACGGGCTTGCAGACTGGATAAGAATGTTCCTTGAAGTTCCGTTCAGGACAGTAAAGGAAAAGAAAGAAGCCGATGAGATAATCTCGGAGGCGGTGAATGAGCTTGAAGCTGAACTTTACGCAAACGGAAAATGGTATGCGGATTATATGAGGCTTAGAATGAGAGCGGTAAAGACTTGAAATTAAAGGTCGGCTGTGATAGAATAAGGCTGACGGCTTTTGTAAATATGAAACTGTCGTGTTATATATGCGGCAGTTGTTTTTTGGAGGAAAATATGAAACGCAGTAAGAAAATATCGGTGCTCAGAGAGTGCGTAGAAAAGCACCATATATGCAGGTGCTTTTACGAATATGACAAAAGCTATTGGTATTACTATATCAATGATTTCAACGACAAATTTGTACTCGGGCAGGAAGAAAACGACTTTGAACTTAACGGATATACGATCCGCAACTTTGACGAACTGCAAAAAGCAGAAATCAAGAATGATATATGCGAAGAGATAAACAGACTGAACGGGGTTGCAGAGCAAATTAAAGCTCCCAAAATTGATATAAGCTCGTGGCAGAGCATATTCAATTCGCTCATAGAGTGCGGTGAATGGGCGATAGTCGAGAATGAAAATGAAGAGATATTCCATATAGGGATAATCTTAAAGGCGGGGAAGAATAAACTGACGATGAGAGAGTTTGACGCAGACGGAAAATGGCAGGAAGAAACCAAAATTCCATACAAAGAAATAACAAGCGTCAGCTTTAAAACAAGATATATTGATAACTGGAGAAAGTATCTCGAAAGAACGAAAGAAGGATAAGTATGGACATTAAGGAAAACTTCAAGGGGCATTTAAGCACTATCAATCATCATAAGATGGAAGTAATGAGGCTGTGCTTCAAGGTCGGTCTTTATAAGCAAGGGCTTATGCACGATCTGTCAAAATACTCGCCTAAGGAATTTATAAGCGGAGTGGTATTTTACACGGGGGATAAAAGTCCGAATACGACCGAAAGACGTGTGACGGGAAAAAGCGAGGCGTGGCTTCACCATAAGGGAAGAAACAGGCATCACTTTGAATACTGGATAGATTACGGACAGGAGCCGGGTTCTGCGATGCAGGGAATGAAAATGCCTGTAAAGTATGTTGTGGAGATGTTCTGCGACAGGGTGGCGGCTTGTAAGACATATTATAAAGAGAATTATAACGACAGTATGCCGTTTGAATATTTCAACAAGAACAGAAAACACTATATGATGCACCCGGAAACTATGGAGCTTCTTGGAAAAATGCTGATAATGCTGAAAAGATACGGTGAGGAGGATACGTTGGTATACATAAGGGAGAGAATTCTTACCGGAAAGTATCCGAAAAAGACGGCGGTAAAAAGCTGATAAAATACATTAAATAGCAGAAAAATGCAGTAAATAGAATATATAGACAGCTTTTTACGGCTGATTGTACAAAGTGCCTTTAAAAGCGTGAATTGACAAGTAAGTTTTATGTAAAATTACTTTGAAAAAAACGTTGACAAATGTCGTTTTCCGTGATATAATAGACAAGCACTCAAACGAGAGGGCACAAAAACAGAGGGTACTTG